>Ga0172373_10000730_pt1 | contig 54161 bp, 55 predicted proteins | sample Lak10m_2_FD_114546 | JGI IMG/M metagenome (GOLD analysis project Ga0172373, IMG submission 114546) | Freshwater microbial communities from Kabuno Bay, South-Kivu, Congo - kab_092012_10m | ecosystem: Environmental > Aquatic > Freshwater > Lake | place: Democratic Republic of the Congo... | reverse complement strand
GTATCAGCTACTTCTTCGACAAGGACAAGCCGGCGAAACAGGACTAACCGGTTCGCGCGGGAGTCGCGGGTGCGGCAATTGGTCACATTCCGCGCGCGCGCCGGCTTCAATAATATTCAGGATGCAACTATCCCGATATTACTGGAGCCATATTCATGCAGTTCAATAAAAAAACGCTGGCATTTGCCGTTTTGCTGGCGCTGTCATCCTTGGCACAAGCCGAAACAGAAAACCTGCTGGTCGACGATGTGGTGGTCACCGCGGTTCGTGCCGCAGAACCACTCAAGATGGAAACCGATCCCAAAGCACCGCGCCAGCCTGTACCGGCGCATGACGGTGCGGACTACCTGAAAACCATTCCCGGTTTTTCCGTCATTCGCAAGGGCGGTAGCGACGGCGATCCGGTGTTTCGCGGCATGGCCGGTTCGCGCCTCGGCATCCTGCTGGACGGCGAGCAGATTCTGGGGGGCTGCGGCGGGCGCATGGACCCGCCCACCGCCTACATTTTCCCCGAAACCTACGATCGCATCACCGTGCTGAAAGGCCCGCAATCGGTGCTGTATGCACCGGGCAGTTCGGCCGGGACGGTGCTGTTCGAGCGCGACATCCAGCGCTTTCAGCAGCCTGGCTGGAAAGCGCATGCCTCGGCCACGCTGGGAAGCTTCGACCGGCGCGATGCCATGGCGCAGATCCGCGGCGGCACCGCCGGTTTTTATGTCGAAGGCACCGGTTCGCACTCGCACTCCGACGATTACGAGGATGGTAGCGGCGACAAGGTGCACTCGCGCTATACGCGCTGGAGCGAGGGCTTGCGCTTAGGCCTGACACCTGACGACGATACCCTGCTGGAGTTGAGCGCCATGCGCAGCAACGGGGAGGCCGCCTATGCCGACCGTGGCGTGGATGGCTCCAAGTTCGAGCGCGAGAATGTCGGTCTCAAATTTGCAAAAGAGAAAATTTCGCCGCTGCTCGAAAAGATCGAAGCGCAGGTTTACTACAACTATATCGACCACGTGATGGACAACTACAAGCTGCGTAACTTCACGCCATCCATGATGGCGCCGGAACCAGCGGCCATGAACCCGGACCGTGAAACGCAGGGCGGCCGTATCGCCGTGACGCTGCGGCCGCAGGACAGTACCAGGATCGTGCTGGGCAGCGACCTGCAGACCAACGAACATACCGGCCGCATGAGCATGATGCAATGGAGCATGCCGTATCAGAACATGGCGCGAAGCGGAGACGCCAGGTTCCGCAATGTGGGGATTTTTGGCGAAATCACCCAGGATCTTACCGCGCATGACCGTCTGCACGGCGGCTTGCGTCTGGATCGCTGGCATGCCGAGGACCAGCGTGCGACCGTCGCCGTGGGCATGGCGTCGGTGGCCAACCCCACCGCCGGCAAGGAGCGCAATCGCAGCCTTCCCAGCGGCTTCGCCCGCTATGAGCGCGATCTGGAACAGTTGCCGGCCACGGTTTACGCGGGACTGGGGCATAGTGAGCGCTTCCCCGACTACTGGGAGCTCTTCAACAAGGAAAGTGCCGCCACGGTCAGCGCGTTCGATACCAATCCGGAAAAAACCACGCAGCTGGATATCGGCGCCATCTACAACGCCGACCGCCTGTCGGTCTCGGTCTCCGGTTTCTACAGCGACATCAACGACTATATCCTGATCCAGTCCAATGTCAGCAAGCCTTCCGGCATGGGGGCACGCACCACAACCATCGCCCGCAACATCGACGCCAGCACCTGGGGCGGCGAACTGGGCGCGGCATACAAGCTCACCGATACCTGGAAGCTGGATGGCAGCCTGGCCTACGTGCGCGGCGAGAACGATACGGACGACCGCGCCCTGGCCCAGATGACGCCGTTGGAGGGCCGTGTCGGCCTCAACTACGACAACCGCACCTGGTCGTTCGGCTCGTTGCTGCGGCTGGTGGACGGCCAGGATCGCGTTGCGGTGAACCAGGGCAATATCGTCGGGCAGGATATCGGCAAGACCGGCGGCTTTGCCGTGTTCTCGCTCAACGGCGGCTGGAAGCCGAAACAAGGCGTGCTGGTTGCCGCCGGCGTGGATAACCTGTTCGACAAGAACTACGCCGAGCACATCAGCCGCAGCAGTTCCATGCTGGCCGGTTTTACTCAGACTACCCGAGTCAATGAACCGGGGCGTGTGGTGTGGCTGAAGGGGACGCTGGAGTTCTGATCCTCCCTGGCTTTATTGGACCAAGGGCCGCGTTTGCGGCCCTTGGTCCAAGTGCTTGCTGTTTTACCAAGTGACGTGCGGCCATGGCTTGGCTCTCCCAACCATGGCCGCACGCTGCGACAATTTGCCGCATGCCGGTGGTTGTCGGTGCCCCCTATAATCCAGAACCCGTTCATCGATCACGACCGCCGTGCAGCCCATATCATTACGTATCAGACCGGTCGCGTTTGCCGTGTTATGCGCACTGCCTGGGCTGGTGCTGGCAGACGATTCCGCCGTGATCCTCGAGGACGTGGTGGTGACCGCCCCCAGAATGGCAGAACCCCTCACCGTTGTCACCGACCCCAAGGCGCCGCGGCAGCCCGTTCCGGCGCACGATGGCGCGGACTACCTTAAAACCGTACCCGGCTTTTCCGTCATCCGCAAAGGTGGCAGCGACGGCGACCCCGTCTTTCGCGGCATGGCCGGCTCGCGGCTGAACATTACGATAGACGGGGAACAACTGCTCGGTGGTTGCAGCGAGCGCATGGATCCGCCGACTGCCTATATTTCGCCGGAATCCTATGACCGTATCACCATACTCAAAGGCCCGCAGACGGTGCTGCACGGCCCCGGCAATTCGGCCGGAACGGTGCTGTTCGAACATACCCAGAAACGGTCGGAACAGACAGCCTGGAAGGCTTACGCTTCGGCGATGACGGGTAGCTTCGGGCGGTATGATCTGGTCGCCGACATCAAGGCGGCGACGCCCGACGTTTATCTGCAAGGGACGGGTACGCGCTCGCATTCCGGAAATTATGAAGATGGCGAGGGCCGTGAAGTCCATTCGCGTTACACCCGCTGGAGCGAAACCCTGAAGGCCGGGCTCACCCCGGACAAGGACACCAGGATCGAGCTGGGACTGACTCGCAGCGATGGTGAAGCCGCGTATGCCGACCGCGGGGTGGATGGATCGAAATTCACCAGGGAGAATGTCGGGCTGAAGTTCTCGAAGGAGAAAATATCCCCGCTGGTCGAAAAAATCGAGGTGCAGTGGTACTACAACTACATCGATCACGTGATGGATAACTACAAGTTACGGAAGTTCACGCCCAGCGCGGCCTCGCCCGAGCCTGCGGCCATGAATCCGGATCGCACGACGCAGGGCGGAAAAGCCATCGTCAGGCTCAATCTGAATGATGCTACCGGGATTGCCCTGGGCGCCGATCTGCAAACCAACGTCCATACCAACCGTGCGAGCGGGCTGCAATGGACCCGGCCTTTTCAGGACAGGGCGCGTGAAGAGGATGCCAGTTTCCGCAACTACGGATTGTTCGGTGAGCTTACCTACGATGCGAGTAATGAAGATCGCTGGATCGGCGGGCTGCGTGCCGACCGCTGGCATGCGGAAGATGTTCTGTCCAATAACCAACGCGACAGAACGCTGGTCAGCGGATTCGGCCGCTACGAGCGTATCCTGGAGAGCCTGTCGTCTACCGTTTACGCCGGACTCGGGCATGCCGAACGTTTCCCGGATTATTGGGAATTGTTCAACAAGGAAAGCGCAAGCAGCGTCAGCGCCTTTCGCACCAGCCCGGAAAGAACCACCCAGTTCGATGTTGGCGCCATCTATACCGGCCATCGCCTTTCGCTTTCCGCCTCAGGCTTCTACAGCCGGGTCAACGACTACATCCTGATCCAGTCCGGTTTCCTCAAAACCACGGGCTTCGGGCCCTATACCACCACTATCGCCCGCAACGTGGATGCCACTACCTGGGGAGGCGAACTCGGCGCGGCGTATGCCCTGACCGAGCGCTGGAAAATCGACGGCAGTCTGGCCTACGTCCGTGGCGAGAACGACACCGACCACCGGCCGCTGGCGCAGATGACGCCGCTGGAAGGTCGTCTCGGGTTGAATTACGATGACAAGATCTGGTCGTTCGGATCATTGCTCAGGCTGGTGGATAGCCAGAACAGGGTTGCCGTGAACCAGGGCAATATCGTGGGTCAGGATCTGGGCAAGAGCAGCGGTTTCGCGATATTTTCGCTCAATGTCGGATGGCGTCCGCAACCGGGCATGCTGGTCGCTGCCGGCGTCGACAATCTGTTCGACAAGACCTATGCCGAGTTCATCAGCAAGGGCGGCGCCATGCTCCCCGGATTCACCCAGACCACCCGCGTCAACGAACCGGGACGCATGCTCTGGCTCAAGGCCGGCATCAACTTCTAGCCCGGTCGGGACGTGATAACGGTAAAGGCCGGCTGGATTGCTCCGCCGGCCTTTACCGTTTGCTTCAATTTCAACCAGACGTGGCTACATTGCCATGCAATGGCCCATTGCCTCATGCCAGACCTTGGGGGCGATGCAGCCGTGCGCATCGGTGCCATTGGTCGGTTTCAGCTTGAGTTTGTCTGCCATGAAGCCCTTGTCGATGGAGGCTTCGGCCGGGTAAATGTAGATCGTGCCATCGGTCAGCGGGTCGGTATCGGTGGTGATGCTGGTGCATTCGGCCGGTAGTGCGCTGGACCTGACCACGGTAATGCTGGGGGACTGGTTGAAAGTCACTTCTCCCATGTCGCTATAGCCGAATTTTGCCGAAGGCTCCAACTGCCAGGTCATGATTTTTTTCTGGTCCAGGTTGGCTTTTGCGCTGGCGCAATATTGCGCCACTGGGAAGTAAATCACGGCCTTGCTGGCACAGGCCCCAGGAAGGCCATAGGTGGTCGGGAATTTTGGCAGCGTCAGCTTGATTTCCAGCGCCTCCCACAATTCGTTCGACATTTTTCCGCCAGTCCATAGTGCGGCCCCCGTTGCCTCGGTCACTTCGGTGCCATGGGAGTCGGTATATGGGGTAACCGGGAGTTTCAGGGGCGTCACCGACTTGAAGGTCTGGTTCGTCCGCGGCTTGGCGCCGGTAACCGTCCAGATATCCTTGTATGTTCCATTGTCGTCCATGGTGTTGCCAACCTCGAAATAGACGACGGTGTTTTGCACTCCGGTATCGGCGTTTGTTCCCAGCGAGGATTTTTTTACGAAGCGCGAGCCAGGCCCCATCGGCCAGACAACCGCAGCACCGGTCAGGACCGGATAAGGTGCTTCATGCGCGCAGGAGTGGCTGATTGCCGCGGCAACCAGTGGGCTCGAGCCCTCGAGGTATTCCCCTTTGCTGCTGTTTTCCGTCGCATTGGACGGGTTCTTGGACAGCATGCCTGCGTGCGCCATGACTTCGGTGGAAACGCCCAAGCTACTGGCGAAAATGGTGCTGAGTGCTGCAAGGTGAATTCTTTTCAATTCGATGCTCCCCATTATGAATCATATAGTTAACGGCGAACCCATGGTAGATCAAACGGAAAGGCAAGGAAATGTGGCAAATTGTCGCAGCGGTTCGAGCTTGGCTTGTTATCCGGGCAAAGTTCCTGGAACAACAGGAATGAGGCTTTACACGATGTGGATGTCTCCGGCGGCAATGGCCGGATGCCCCGTCAGGATGGCGAATGCGATGGCAGGATTGGCGCCGCTGCCATCCGCATCGTAGTAGAGTACGCCGGATTTTGCGTCGTACAGAATGTAGTCGGTGGGATCGCTGGCGGTCGCGCCCGGTTTATTCACAAAGTCTTCGGTATTCAACGATCCCGCAGCGAGGGCAGCAAAAATCGCACGACTCAATTCGATGCTGTCCCCGGTCTTGAAATCGGTGATGGTGTCGACATTGCTGGCAGAGTCCGGTGTGGTATCGAAAACGAAAGTGTCGTTGCCGCCACCCCCGGATAGCTTGTCCTTGCCGGTGCCGCCCACGAGCGTATCGTCGCCTTTTCCCGTGGCGATGATGTCGTTACCGCCGCCGCCATCAACATGATCGTTGCCATTGCCGGTCCTGATGGTGTCCTTGCCGTCGTCGCCGGTATCGGCGGTGCCATCGCCATAAACGGTGCTGGCGGCCGCGCCCTTGATGGTGATTTTGTCGATGCCGGCCCCGCCAGTGATCTGATTTGTATTATTCGAGGTGTCCGCTAAAGCGCCGGCGGAAATCACGTCGTTGCCGGCCCCGGCATCGACGGAGTTGTTGCCGCCGCCAGCCGCGATGGTGTCGTCGCCGGTGCCGCCGGCAATGGTGTCGTTGCCGGCGCCTGTGCCGATAACGTCATTGCCGCCCCCGCCATCGATGGTGTTGTTGCCGTTGCCGGTCCTGATGGTATCTTTGCCGTCGTTCCCGGTGTCGCTGGCGCCGTCACCGTAAATAGTGCTTGCGGCAAGACCGGTCAAAGTGATCCTGTCGCTGCCCGCTCCGCCGGTAATCAGCTTGGCGTTGGCTGCAGTATCGGCGTTGGCACCGGCCTTGATCGTGTCATTGCCGGCGCCGGCATCGACGCTATCGTTGCCGCCACCGATGGTGATCCTGTCATCGCCGGCGCCGGCAGAGATCGTGTCGTTACCGTTTTTCGTGGTAATGGTGTCTTTCGATGCCGTACCGTTGACCGTGTAGTTACCCGAGTCGATGCTGATCGACGGGAACGAGAGCGTGATGTCGGTGAACTGGATGAACTCCACATTCTTCAGGGTGATCGTGGGGCCGCTACTCGCGCTGGCAGAGGTGACCGTATGCAGCGTGATGACGCCGTCGCCCGACGTGACAATCCTGAAACCGGATTTTTTGGCAAGAATGACCGCCGTGTCCAGACCCGCCAATCCATCCCAGGTCGACGTCGATGGCTGGATGGGCAGCGTATCGTTATCTGCGGTTCCGAAATTTGTGGCCGTTGCCATGGAAGCGTGTCTTGAATATCCAGGACATTGGATGCTCTATAAGCGGAATTGTTCAGTGTAAGGAAATGGAACGAGGATTGAAATGCGACAAATTGCCGCATCCTGAGCATGGCAATGGAGGCTCTTATTCCGGATATCTGATTTGTCTGAGTCTGGTCTTCAGCAGGTGCCTTACCCGCAGCCGCTCTTCGCTGGTGAGATGGCGTCCAAATACGATCTCCTTGCCGTGCGACCGTAACGCCAGCCATCGACAATCGCCATCGGGCATGTACCCTGCCATGATCCCGACCCAGCAGGCGTTCATTTCACGTTGCTGCAGCCGGCCAAGTTCGCTGAGTTCGACATGCAGTTTGTCGCCACTGAGGGTAAGCCGCTCGTAGTCCCCCGCATGCTGCAGGACATGCTGAAAGCCAGCACTGAGCCCAAGCAACACAAAGATCGTGAAAATGATGACGGGCCAAGCGCCAACCAGGGAAAATCCCAGGGCAATTGCCAGTGCGAAAAGCGCGATGACCAGAAACAACAGAACGGTTCCTGGCGCGGAAAGTGAATTGTTGGGACGGCTGACAATTGAGCACTGCCCAGGGGTTTCTTGGATGTGGATCATCATCCTGATCTCGGAAAGGATTTCGTCAAACTAGGTCTCGATGGCCAACTCGCCCCAGGGCTCTTTCGCGGCACGAAAAATATCGCGCAATCCCAGCGGCACCACTACCAGCAGACTGGCAGCCCATACCGCAAGCCATACATGGGTGGTACTGCCCAGCCATTGTTTCAAGAGGCCGCTATAGTTCAGCGCCACGACCAGACTCCCCACCAGACCGTAGAAGCGGTATCCCGCGGGGCGCAGAAATTCTCTTACCTTGGTGTTGGGGTGGTGGGCGATGGCGGCGTAGGTGAAGATCGACGCTGCGATCCACAGCAGGATCAACGGTGGGATGAGTACAGAAACAATGGATGCGATGTTGAAGATCTGTGCCGACAACTTTTGTTGCCGGATGCTTAAAACTGTCTGGCCCATTTCAACGTCCTCTCGAAGTATTGAGGAAATGCGGGCCATCTTATGAAAATCAGGGGGCATGGAAAAGTGACATGTTGCCGCGCGGCAACATGTCACACTCCGGGATGCAAGGGTGGAGATCAGTTCAGGATTCAGGCCTGTGCATCCCCTTTGCTGTCGAGGGAAATTTGCTTGACCAGCGCGTAAATGGCCGGAATCACGATCAAGGTCAGCACCGTGGACGACACCATGCCACCCACCATGGGCGCGGCGATGCGCCGCATCACTTCGGAACCGGTGCCGCTGCCCCACATGATGGGCAGCAGGCCCGCCATGATGGCCACCACGGTCATCATCTTGGGGCGTACGCGCTCCACCGCGCCTTCCATGACGGCCGCATAAAGGTCGGCAACCGCAAACGGCTTGCCTTCGGCATCCCGCTTTGCTTTGAGTGTCTGGTAGGCATTATCTAGATAGATCAGCATGATGACGCCGGTTTCCGCCGCTACCCCGGCCAGCGCGATGAAACCGACCGCTACCGCCACAGAGAGGTTATACCCCAGCCAGTACATCAGCCAGACGCCGTCCACCAGGGAGAACGGTACCGACAGCATGACGATGAGGGTTTCCGTCAATCGGCGGAAATTGAGGTAGAGCAGCACGAAAATGATCAGCAGCGTCAGCGGCACCACCAGTTTGAGACGCTCCTTGGCGCGCTCCATATACTCGAACTGGCCGCTCCAGGTAGCGTAATAGCCGGGCTGGAACTTGACCCGTTCGCGCACGGCCTTTTGCGCATCCGCCACATAGCCGCCGATATCGCGTCCGCGAATGTCGACGAAAATATAGGCCGACAGCAATGCATTCTCGGTACGAATGCTGGGCGGGCCTTTTTCCAGCGAAACATGCGCCAGTTGGCCTAGCGGGATCAGCGCCCCGCCCATGGTCGGCACCAGTATCTGGCGCGCGATGCTGTCCGGGTCGGAGCGCAGTTCGCGCGGATAGCGGGTAATGACGCCGAAGCGCTCGCGGCCTTCCACCGTGGTGGTGACCGTCTCGCCGCCGAGGGCGCTGCCGATGACTTCCTGCAAGTCGCCGATGGCCAGCCCGTAGCGCGCCAGCGCCTGGCGGTCGGGTTCGATGATGAGGTAGTAGCCGCCGGTGATGCGCTCGGCATAAGCACTGGTGGTGCCCGGCACCATCCTGACCACCGCTTCGATCTCGGTGGCGAGTTTTTCCATTTCGCCCAGATCGCGGCCGAACACCTTGATGCCGATCGGCGTGCGGATGCCGGTGGACAGCATGTCGATGCGGGCCTTGATCGGCATGGTCCAGGCGTTGCTCACCCCCGGCAATTGCACGGCTTTATCCATCTCGGCGATCAGCTTGTCTATGGTCATGCCGGGGCGCCATTGGCTTTCCGGCTTGAGGTTGACGACGGTCTCGAACATCTCCAGCGGTGCCGGATCGGTGGCGGTATTGGCGCGGCCGGCCTTGCCGAACACCGAGGCGACTTCGGGAAAGCTTTTGATGATCCTGTCCTGGGTCTGCATGATCTCCGCCGCCTTGGTGACGGATAATCCCGGCAAGGTGGCCGGCATATAGAGCAGCGTGCCTTCGTTCAGGGTCGGCATGAACTCGCTGCCTAGCCTGGTCAGCGGATAGACGGATACGCCCAGCACCAGCAGCGCGATAAAGATGGTGAGTTTTTTCCAGCGCATCACCCAGGCGATGATGGGCCGGTACAGCCAGATCAGCAGGCGGTTGATCGGGTTCTTGCGCTCCGGCATGATGTGGCCGCGCACGAACAGCAGCATCAGCACCGGCACCAGCGTCACCGACAGCAGCGCTGCCCCCGCCATGGAAAAGGTCTTGGTGTAGGCGAGCGGCTGGAACATGCGGCCTTCCTGCGCTTCCAGCGTGAATACCGGCAGGAAGGAGACGGTGATGATCAGCAGCGAGAAGAACAGCGCCGGGCCGACTTCCTTGCAGGCGTCGATGATCAGTTGCAGGCGAGGGGTGTCCGGGGCCGCACGTTCGATGTGCTTGTGTGCGTTTTCTATCATCACAATCGCCGCGTCCACCATGGCGCCGATGGCGATGGCGATGCCGCCCAGGCTCATGATGTTGGAGTTGAGGTTCAGGCCACGCATCAGGATGAAGGCGATCAGAATGCCGACCGGCAGCATCACGATGGCCACCAGGGCGCTACGCACATGCATCAGGAACAGCACGCATACCAGCGCGACCACGATGCTTTCCTCGAACAGCGTCTTTTTGAGGTTTTCGATGGCGCGATGGATCAGGTCGGAACGGTCGTACACCGTTTCAACCGTAACGCCCTGCGGCAGTCCGGGGGCGATTTCGGCGAGCTTGTCCTTGATGTTGCGGATGACGTCGAGCGCGTTCTGGCCGTAGCGTGCCATGGCGATCCCGGCCACCACTTCGCCCTCACCGTTGAGTTCGGTGAAGCCGCGCCGCTCGTCCGGCGCCAGTTCCACCCGCGCCACGTCGCGCAGCAATACCGGCGTACCGCGGTCGGCCTTGACCACCAGCGTTTCCAGGTCGCCGATGCCGCGCAGATAACCCTTGCCGCGCACCATGTACTCGGTTTCGGTCATCTCCACCACGCGCCCGCCGACGTCGCGGTTGCTGTCGCGGATCACCTGCGTGATGCGGGCCGGCGAAATGCCGTAAGCCTGCAGCTTGCGCGGGTCGAGCACCACCTGATACTGCTTGACGAAGCCGCCCACGCTGGCGACTTCCGCCACGCCGTGGGCCTTGGTCAATTGGTAGCGCAAATACCAGTCCTGGATTGCGCGCAGTTCTTCCAGCGAGCGGTTCTTGGCCAGCACCACATACTGGTAGACCCAACCCACGCCGGTGGCATCCGGGCCCAGTGTCGGGGTGATCCCTTGCGGTAGGCGCCCGCTGGCCGCGTTGAGGTATTCCAGCACGCGCGAACGCGCCCAGTAGATGTCGGTGCCGTCCTCGAAGATCACGTAAACGAAGCTGGCGCCGAAGAAGGAGAAACCGCGTACCACCCTGGATTTCGGCACCGACAGCATGGACGTGGTCAGCGGGTAAGTGACCTGGTCCTCCACCACCTGCGGTGCCTGTCCGGGGTATTCGGTGTAGATGATCACCTGCGCATCGGACAAATCCGGAATGGCGTCCAGCGGCGTCTTGATGAGCGCATAAACGCCGGCGCCAACCACGAACAGGGTCGCCAGCAACACCAGAAAAACGTTGCGTACCGACCATGCAATGATACGTTCCAGCATGTCAGTGGCCCTCGTGGCCGGTGGCCGCAGCAACTGCGGGTGCGGTTGCCGACGGTTCGCCGAAGCTGCCGAGCGCCGCCTTCAGGTTGCTTTCCGCATCGATCAGGAAGTTGGCACGCACTACCACGCTTTCCCCTTCGTTCAAGCCTTGCAGCACTTCTGCATAGCCGTCGCTACGCATGCCGAGCTTGACCTCACGTGGCTCGAACAGGCCTTCGGCGCGTTGCACCAGCACCACCTGGCGCGTGCCGCTGTCGATCACGGCAGAGTCCGGCACTGTCAAGGCCTGGGCATGGCCTGCTACCAGCTGCATGCTGGCGTACATGTCCGGTCTGAGCATGCCGCCGGGATTGGCCAGTTCGATGCGCACCTTGGCGGTGCGGGTCTCGGGCGAGACGGTGGGGTAGATGTAGGCAATTTTGCCGGACAGTTCTTTCTCCGGATAAGCATCGACGCTGATTTTTACCGGTTGCCCGACACGAACCAGCGCCAGGTCCTGCTCGAATACGTCGGCGAGCAGCCAGATGGCCGACAGGTCGGCGATTTTGAACAGCGGTTCGCCAGGCATGAAGCGCATGCCTTGCACGGCGATTTTTTCCAGCACCACGCCGTTGGCCGGCGAATACAGGGTCAGTGTGCGGGTGGCCTTGCCCTCCCTCTGCAGGCGCTGCAACTGGGCATCGGAAATATCCCAGTTGCGCAGGCGCTTGAGCGCGCCTTCCGCCAGTTGGCCGACGCCGGCCAGCGATTCTTCCGTACCATTCCGTAGCGATTGGCGGCCGTTCCAGGCGATCAGGTACTCCTCCTGCGCCGAGACCAGCTCGGGGCTGTAGACCTCCATCAGCGGTTGCCCCCGTTTTACCGGCTGGCCGGTGGCGTTGACGAATAGCCTCTCGATATAGCCTTCGAACTTGGCGGTCACCGTATGCTGACGGCGTTCGTCCAGTTGGAACTGGCCTACGGCACGCACGGTACGGATCATCTCCCGCGCCGTGACCTCTTCGGTTTTGACGCCTAGCTTCTGCACCTTGTCGAGACTGATCCTGATCTGGCCGGGTGCAGCCTCTTCGTCGGTATAGACCGGGATGTAATCCATGCCCATGCCGTCCTTTTTCGGCGCCGGCGAGGTATCGGGCAAGCCCATCGGATTGCGGTAATACAGTATCTTGCGGGGTTCGCCTTTAACCGGGGCCGGGGTGACCGCTTCCGGCTTGTCGGACTGCTTCATGCCCAGCCAGTATCCCGCACCACTGGCCCCGACCAAGCCGATCAATGCCAGGGCGATCCAGAGGCCGGGGCGCTTCATACCGCGGGGATTCCTTTCAGTCATCCCACGGGGATTCTCTTCGGTCATCCCGAGGGGATTCCTTTCAGTCATAATTCTTCTCCCACCATGCGTTCTATTTCGGAAATGCGCAGCTCCTGCTCCACCTGGGCTCTCAGCCTGTACTGCCGGGCACGCTTGATCGCGCGCTGGGCGTCAAGCAGTGTGGCGAAATCCACTTTGCCGGCCTGGTAGCCGGCAAGCGCGGAACGAAAGGTCAGCTCGGCCTGCGGCAGCAAGGTGTCCGCAATCAGTTGCTCCTGTTTGGCTGCGGCTTCGAATGCCGCCAGGTTTTCCTGCAGTTCGCCCGCCACCTGGTTGGCAATCGACTGCTGCCGTTCCCTGGCCGCAGCCAGCATGGCGCCGGCTTCGCTTTCCTGAGCGCGGCGCGACTCGAAGCGGATGGGGATATTGATCTCCACCATCGCTTCCCAGGTGTCTATGCTGCCACCTCGCTGGGTCGGGGCGATGCCAAGGGTGACGTCGGGATAGCGGTTTTTCTCGACCAGACGCCTGTTGGCGTCGGCAGCCTCAATCTGCGCCGATTGTGCGGCAAGCAGCGGATTGCTGCGCGAGACTTTTTCCAGCAGGGCGGTGCGATCCAGTTTTTCCGGAGCGAGGCGGCGTATCGATAGCGGCTCCATGATCGCCGCATGCAACGGCCGGCCCAGCACCGTGTTGAGCTTGGTCATGGCATGGTGCAGTTCGGTTTCAAGGTTGATGGTGTCGGAGCGCAGCGTCGTTTTCTCGACCTGCGCCCGGATTACGTCCTGCTGCGGCACCAGGCCGCTGGCATAGCGTACCTGCGTCACGGCTTCCAGATCGTTCAGCAGTTGCAGGATTTCCGCATTGAGCTTCATCATGCCGACGGCCTGGTAATACTGCGCATACACGCTTTTGATCCGGGCATGAATCTCGGCGACAGTCGCTTGCCGACGCCCTTTGGCCTGCTCCACTTCCGCGCTGGCGACTTCCTTGCGCAAATCGCGTTTGCCCCACAGCGGGAGGCTCTGCATCAGCGTGTACTTGGTGCCGCTACCCTTGCCCGGCAGCGGATTGAAGCCATCCGGCGCACCGGGTCCGGCGAAATCCATAAATTCCACGCGTAGCGCCGGGTCGGGCAGTGCGCCGGCTGGCACGATGCGCTCGCTGGCCGCGTCGATCTCGTAGCGCATGGCGGCCAGCTCGGGGTTGTGCGTGTCGGCCCATTGCAGCAACTCCTGCACATCGGCGCCGATAGGTGCGGTGTCGGGCGGGCTATCCGCCAACGCCGGCCCTGACAATATCAGCAAGGCCAGGGCCAGCCGCGGTAGTTGTAATCGTTTGTTCATGTTCATACGTTCACCGTTATTCATTTCATCGAATGGCTCCAGCGGTGGTGAGGCGGAAGGCGCGTATTACCGGCAAATGCGGATGCGGCCAACTCGACAAACCACCGGTGGTCAGGCGTGCTGAAGGGTTGCTGAGCAGCAGGGGCAGTTTCGTCCCTGATCAGTGTCCGGGCACGAAACTTTCGCGCAAAAGCTAGGCGACCTTCAGCGCCAGGCGAAGGTCAAGCGGGGAGGTCGGAACAGTGAGGATGGATCTGAATCGGGGATTTCCTGGCTCACGCCGGAAACGACCGGTGAGACGATATTCATTGCCACAGCGAGGTCGAATGGAATGATTGCTTGCGTTACATTCAAGTGGCAATAGAAACACTTGTCGCAGGGGGTGTTTTGGGCCGGCTGATCGCTGCTGTGCTGGTCGCAGTGCGACATGTCATCCATCCGGCCAGCATCGACAGACATTTCCGTATTCTGGCCATGTGCCTGGCAGGCAGGCATCACAACCGCTGCCAGTCCCTGTAACGGGAGGCAGATCAGCAGTGCGAACAGCGTGATTAGCCGGATGAGTCTGGAATGCATATTTTTATTATGCGCAGAATTGATTAACTAAGCAATTGCTTGTGAATGCCATAATCTATCTTGCGCGTCGGAACATGCCCGGCGAATATCAACCACGTAAATCGGACACTCCTACTTTTCCTCAAGCAAAGGCGTCACTTCAGCAACGGTAGGTCTAACCCCGCCGGGCCAAACCAGCTTTCCTTGCGCAGGATAACCCTTGCGGTCGAAGGCGAAAGTCAGCGGTGTGCGCCATGCCATAACCCTTGAGCTGGGTGTTACACTCCAGCGAGGCGTCGAAAATCAGTTTCAAATGACATTCTTGCAGGCCTTGGAGCAGGCGGCGCAGGCTTCTGCACAGTCGTGGCAGACGGCGTGTTTTTTCTCGTGCTTGCGGCACTCGTCCTCGCATTCCTTGCACATATCCATGGCGATGAGCGCTACCGCCTTGACCTGTTTGGACTGGTAGCTCGCCAGTTGCTGCAATGCGGTGCACAAAGCCAGCATCTGGTGCACGCTACGGGCGCAAGCCGCCATCTCCTTGTCGCCGTCGGCCAGCAGCATCAGGCAGTGGTCGATGCACAGTTGCCCTTTCTGGATGCAATCGCCGGTGGTCTGGATGAGTTTGAGGTAGGGTTTTTTCATGCCTTCATGCACCATCGCGGCATGCTCGTGCATTTTGGAGTGATCATGTTCGGTCGCCATGGCATCGGCGACAAACGCGGAAAGCGCCAGTGCGCCGGTGGTTTTGAGGGCTTCTCTTCTGTTCATGAGGGTTTCCTTACGGTTGTGTGTTGATCGAACTTCGTCATTATGCAACGGGTGCAGCCAATCCAGTAAGGGGCTCACCGTGCGTTGTGGGCGCACGGCGAGCGCTTTGGATCAGAAGCTGGCAGCAAATCCCAACTGTCCGGAAATGCCCGGCATGGCGTAACCCGGGCGGTATGCATAGTCGCGGTCAAACAGGTTTTCCACGGCCAGGAAGACTTCGCCTTTCTTGCCCAGCGCCGCCAGCGGGTAGGACAATCGGGCGTTGACGATGGCAAATGCGCCGACTTTGGTCGTGTTGGGCGTCAGCGTATCGCGCGACCGGTTGAGCGCCCGGACTTCATCCTGATATTGCGCGTCGATGGCCACGTTAACCGAGCCGATCCGGCCATTCAGGCCGGCAGTGACGGCTTTGTCCGGCGTATAGGGCAGATTGCCGATGCTGGGGTCGAGCAGGGTCACGCCGCCGAATGCGACCCAGTCGGCGGTGATATTCTGCTTGATGGATAACTCGGCGCCGTTCATCCGGTAGCCGCCGGTGTTGTAGTAGGCGGTGCTGCCGAAAGCCAAGTCATAGACGTAGCGGTTTTTGATCTTGTCGTTGAACAGGCTGACATCCACTTGCGTGCTGGTTGTTGGCGTAAATTTGATGCCGATTTCCTGATGGATGGATTCCTCCGGCGACAGTTGCTGCCACGTAGTGCCGGCAAACATGAAGGGCAACGCTGCCTGGAGTGCCGGGGCTTCGAGGCCGGGGTAGTTGATGCCGCGCGACACATTGGCGAACACCGTGACCTTGTCGGACACCAGCGACAAACCGGCATGCGGCGCGGTCTTCGATTCAAACTTATTGTGGTCGTAGAAGCGTAGCCCGGCGGAGGGAACCAGCGTCCAGTCGTCGTTGATCTTGAAGCTCTGGCTCAAGGCCAGGTGGGGCGAGGTTAGCCGAAAATCCGGCATGTCCACTGTGCCGCCGGTAAATTTGCCTTTTACGTCACCGGCAATGCGATCCACATCCAGCCCCACCGTCATGGTGCCGCCGCTCCAGGGCGAGAATTCCTCCACCCAGCGCAAGCCGCTCATGCTGAAGCCGGAAATGAACGTGCCCCAAGTGGTGTCGTTGTGCAAATCGCTCTGGCCGTCGTTGTGATAAATCTTGAATTCGCCGCTCCAGTCGCCGTGCTGGTGGGACAAGGCTGCCGTCAGCATGCCGGTTCTGGATTTGTATTCCGGCGTGATGGCCGGGGGCGCGGCTCTGGCATCGCCGGGGTCGTTGACGTTATTGTTGGCCCAGATAAAGCCGAAACTGGCGCGCCAGTGCTCGTTTAACTGTATGCCCAGCTTGCCCATGGCGTTGCGCAAGTCGCCGTCGGCGTGGTTGCGCTCGCCGTTCGAGGTGGCATAACCTTGCGCCAGCATGAAATCGACCGGGCCTTGTTTACCCGTGAGGTTGGCTTGTTCCATGATCGTGCCGAACGAACCGGCGGATAGCCGGACATCGCCGTGCAAGCCATCCTCGCGCGCCTGCTTGGTCTGCAAATTGATGGAGGCGAAATTGTTGCCGTTGATCTGGGGCTGCGGGCTTTTGTAAACGGTGATGGATTCCATGCCGTTGATCGGCAACAGGTCGATGGCCGGATGCCCCCAGACGCCAACATAGAGCGGCACGCCATCCACATAAGTCTTGATTTCGCTGCCCGGACGGCTGATGCCCATGCCGCGGATGAATACTGCACCCCCCTGATCGCCGCCGTAGGCGCCCACCGGGTTGTAGCGCGAAATCTGCACGCCGGGCGTGCGCCGCAACGCGGAAGCCAGATCGACGGCGTTCTGGTCGCGCAACTGGTTTTCCGTCGCCACGGCGGACGTGCTGGAAAACGCATCGATCTGGACTTCTTCGATGATTGGATGGGCGGTCACCAGCACATCCGGCACATTGACCGTGTCATCGGCGCTTGCGGTGCCGGCAAACGCCATGGAGACCGCCAGCGCAATCTTGAAATTTTTCATTTTGAGTCCAATGCAGGGTTAATGGGCGTGATGATGTTCCGCGTTTGCTGGGTCATCCTTGGTGCCGAACAGGCTGAAGCTTTTCAGGCGCAGGGGACTGACGGATTTTTCGGCTGTCGTGAGTTGGGAGACGAGGTGGTTTGCCGTGGTGGAGGATATTCCCGCTTCCGTTAGCGTCGTGGTCTTTTTGAGATCATCGGCGCCACAGGCCATGATCTTCCATTGACCGTCTATGCGATGCAGCAAGGCCCGCCCGCCACGCTGCCCTTGCGACCAGTCGGCCACGGCGTAGTCGTCGGCCACGGCAATGGGCGAGGTTTCCACCGGCTGGCCGGGTTTGTCGTAGGTTGATGAAATCAGTGTGCGTATCTGCTGCTGTGCCGTGTCGTCGGCGCCGGCCCAAGCGGCTGTAGATAAAACGCATAAATATAGAACAAATGCGCGTGCGGATGTACTGACAATGTTGCCCAAGATATCTCCCCCTGTAATGTACGATTTTTATAATCGTCGCATCTTAACGGGGATACCCATGGTTTGGGATGCGACATTTTGTCGCACAAAAGGCTTAATTTTTATGGAGATTTTTTTGCGGACACTGTATCTGGATTTGTGTGATGGATGTAGTCCCAGGATCGATATATCCCAAGCAGCACCGATAAAACAATAATTACCAACGGGAGTGACATGAAAATCTTGTGCTTCAAAATCTTTCCTTGGTGTCCTGAATGTAATAGCCGCTGCCCAATTTGGCCTTGAGTAGCAGTCCGACACGATGTTTTGTTTCATCGCAAAGATGACGTCCGAAATTGATACTTTTCCCATGCGCACGCAGGACAAGACATCGGCAGTTGCCGTCAGGCATTGTTTCCATTGCTATCGTGACCCAATGGGCATTCAGTTCCTTGCGGTGCACATGCCCTCTCTCGTTGTATTCCAGTGAGAGTTTTCCGTCATGGATGGTCAGATGCTCGTAGTCACTGCTCTTTTTCCAGACATGTTGAAATCCCAGACTGAGGCAGAGAATGGTTGCAATGGCGAAAATAATGACAGGCCAAGCGCCAACCAGTGAGAATCCTATTGCCACTATCATGAGGCAAAGCGAGATCAGCATGATCAGGTAGACCGTGCCAAGCCATGACATGGAACGGTTGGGTCTGGTGTGGATGGTCAATTGCGCATCTGTCGCGCTTTCGCTGATTTCGATCATGGAAATTTCAAACCTCGACAAATTGCATATCGGCCCAGTTCTCGCGCGACACCCGCAAAATATCGCATACGCCCAGTGGAACAATCACCAGCAAACTGACCACCCATCCATTGTTTCAAAAGTCCACTAAAGTTGAGTGCGACAACCAAACTGCGCACAAGGTCGTAGAAGCAGAAAGTCTGCTGGCCTTAGAAACTCCCTGACGTGAGGATTGGGGTGATGAGCCACGGCAGCATAGGTAAAGATCGAAGCTGCAATCCACAACAAGATGAGCGGGGGAATCAGCACCGAAACAATGGATGTAGTACTGAAAATCTGTGCGGATAGCTTTTGCTGTCTGGATGAGGGGATTATTTCAGCCATTTCATGCTTCAATTAGAGATCAGGACGAGGTCGATTCTAATCAGATGGTTGTATCTGATAAATGTGACATGATGTCGCATGTAATTGATAAAAAAAGCCCCCGGAGGGAGACCGGGGGCGAGGTGCTTTCCCGGCGGTGAGTCCGGGAAAGGTAATTAACGTAAAGCCCGCATGGAGAGACGACATATCCCTTTCTCATGCGAGCGGGAGCGGCATTACTTCATGCTGTTGATCCAGTCAGCGATCTGCTGGAGGTCTTCTGCCGGCACCTGCGTCATTGGCGGCATAGGCGGGAAGCCGGGCCAGTTTTCGGGTTTTGGCTGATGCACTAGAGCGACAATTTGTTCCGCGCTGTAGCCCTTGGTTGCGACATCCTTATATGCCGGGCCGACCAGCTTTTGATCCGGGCTGTGGCAGACAAGGCAGCCGTGTTTTTCAGCCAGTGCCTTACCCGGAGGAACATTGGTCTCCACTACCAGCTTGGGCGCGTTTTTGGCTTCCTCGAACGCGGCCAGCGATTCGCGCTGGAAGGTATCGGTCTTGGCTTCGGACGCGGCCATCACCGGGGCGATGAGGCCCATGCGCATGCCGTGGCGCAAGGATGCCATGGAGATGATCGCGACCACCATCACGCCGACGACTGTCCAGACGCGGGCGGGCGGCAGATCGTCGTTGAAAAAGTCTTTCAACAACTGGTAGATGGCAAACAGTGCCAGCACCACGGTGAGCAGAATCAGCCAGTGGTAGCCACCGTTGAAGAAGGCTTCGATGCCGTAGCTGGGGAAGTGAAACAGTACCAGGGGGCCGACGAAGAAATTCAGCACCGTCGGTACGATGAACCAGCTCTTGCCCGTGCGGGTTAGGATCACCCCGGCTTCGCGGTCGGTGGCGTCTGCGCTGCGACGCTTGTACATACCGTAGATCAGCATGAATACACCGGTGACGGCGAAGGTGGCAAGGTAAAAATGCACCAGGCGGAAGAAGGTGTCGGAACGCAGCAGCACATCCCAGAAGTGGGTGTCGTAGGTCCAGGTGCTGGGCGTCATCGCCAATTGCACGGTGCTCATGAAGGCCAGTGGCAGCGTGAAGAACAACGCCACGCCGACTACGCCGATAAACAGGTGCAGCGACTTACGATGCTCCAGCGTGTGCCAAGTGTACTTGTACAGGTAGGAAAGCAGGAAGGCGACGATGTTGCCGTAGATGATGTGCAGCCAATGCGGCGAGTTCATGATGGATGCCGAATAGAACACCGGCGTAATCAGGATGCTTACCAGCAACAGCGGCGCCACGCCCCACAGCGCGCCCATGTTTTCGGAGATTGTCACCGGCGTGGTAAGCAGGTAACCGACCCGGTCGAACACCGGGTTTTTCTCCTTTGCCCCCTTGTTGTTGAAATACACCGAGGCCAGCGATGCCCCCAGCAGCACGTTGATGAACAGGATGTGCACGACCCAGGCGACGATGAGCAGCCCGTGGAAGAACGGGATCATGAACTCCAGCCCGCCGGTCGGCAGCGGCAACGGGATGTCGCCGGGAATAATGTTGAAATGCATATTGATGTCCCTTTGCTTATTTCACAGTAATAGGCGTGCCGGCGGCGAGTAGCGCATCGTCCGCCTCCACCGTATCCTTGACCAGATAGGCGAGGTAGGCCGCCAGCGCGTGACGCTCGTCATCCGTACCGGTAAACGGCGGCATGAACGGCGTGGCGGGCGAATTGAGCGCGCCGATGCGGGCGTAGATTACGCTTTCGTCCGTGCCGATGTTGCGGATGCGCGCCTTGATCGAATTCACGCCGTTGACGGTGTGGCAGTAGCGGCACTGCATCTGGTACAGGTACTTGCCCGCCGTCAGTTTGTTGGCCTCGGTCACCGTGCGGTATTCCGGCGGCACGAAGGCAGCATGCTTGAGATAGCCATCCTTGTTGAGGTAGGGCACATCCGCCACGCGCACGCCGTTGGCGTACATGTAGTCGTAGATGATGTAGGGCTTGCGCACGAATTCGCGGATACGCTCGAACTCGGCCAACAGCCCCATGGAACCCAGCAGCACAAAGAACGCCATGACCAGCGGCGCCCGCTTGGGTGCGGCGTACAAGGTCAGCACGCCGGTGGCGACGATGCCGACCAGGCCGAAAGTCAGGTAGTAGAAGTACTCGGGATTTGCCGCCAGACGACGGGTAATCGCGCCCATCCAGAACAAATCCTTGGCCGCCTGCGGAAATTGCAGGTAATACCAGTAGCCGAACATGATGAATAGCGGCACGCACACCAGCAGGATGTTGCCGAGGAACTTCATCGCGCGTTGGCGCAGTTCCATGTCGTTACGGGTGAAGAACCACGACAGGAACATGCTGGCGGCGGCAGCCCAGGCAATGGAGAAGAAGGTACGGAAGCCCAGCGACGGTATCCACGACGGATTGACCAGCGCAGCGAGATAGTCGGGCTCGGCGGGGAAATACGACTTCAGCCAGTTGCCCGGCGTCATCATGAAGCCCAGAATCGCCGTGATGATCGCCATGGTGAACCACGAAGCAATGCAGTAAGTCAGGCCCAGCTTGTAATGTTTCTGCTTGGCCGGCGTGCCAAGCGGCGACGATTTCCAGGTGAGAAACCACCACAACAGGAAGATCATCTCGACGTTGAATACGATCCACTCGACGAACCACTTCCAGAAGAACACCCGGAGTAGCGCACCGATGGCCGCCGGGTTGATGATATTGACGTGGATCCAGATGCCGATGCCGGTCAGCGCGCCGACGGCGGTGGCGAGGATGAAAAAGGTGAACAGGATCTTGTAGGACAGGTCGTCCCATTTTTGGTCGTTGTTCTTGATGGCAAGCCGCTGCATCAACACCAGCACCACGCTGCCGCCTACTGCCGCGCCGTGCGAAATGAACACGTGCAGAATGGCATCGAACGCGAACAGCAGCCGGTGCCCGATCAACGGCATGTCGAAAATCGGATAATCGAACATAATCTCCCTCCCAGGGTTTCAAAAAAACTACCGCCGCGACTTTTGCGGATAGCGGCATCTTGTTTAATTCTAGGTGCTCGAAAACGCTGGAGGAATATGGCATTTTGCCGCGCGACAAGTCGCCGCGCGGCATCTTGCCGCCGCTGCGGCAAAGTGTCGCGGGTGGGCTGAGTGAGGCTGGAGTAAAATCGAAAACATGACTTTTCTTGCACCCAATTACACCGCACCGCTTACCAATTTGCGCCGCTTGTTCTGGCTGCGCATGGTGATGGCCGGCGTGATCGGCACGGCATCCTGGGCAGCCGTGATGTTTTACGATGTCGAACTCAACCCAGGCACCATCGTCGGTGCTGTTTTGCTGATGCTGGCGCTCAACGTATTTACCTGGTGGCGGTTGAAGCGTCAGAACCCGGTGAGCCATCTGGAGATGCTCACGCAACTGCTGCTGGACATGACCATCCTGACCGGGCTGTTCTACGCTACCGGCGGTTATACCAACCCTTTCGTCTGGATGTATTTGCTGCCGCTGACAGTAGCCGCCGTGTCGTTGCCATGGCGGCAAACCTGGCTGGTGGCCGGGCTGGCGGTGGGCTGCTATACCGCGCTGATGTTCTGGTACCAGCCGTTGCCGATGCCGCCCATGGACATGTCCGGCATGGATATGCCGGGGATGAGCGCGGAAGACATGCACATGATGCATATGAGCCACTCCAGCGGATTCAGTGTGCATTTGCTCGGCATGTGGGCGGGTTTCGTGGTGAGCGCAGCCGTCATCGCATTTTTCGTCGAACGCATCGGCCGCAGCCTGCGCGAATACGATGGCCTGATTGCCAGCGCCCGTGAAAAAGCGCTTGAGAGTGAGCGCATGCTCGCTTTGGGAACATTGGCGACGGCCGCTGCGCACGAGCTTGGTACGCCGCTGGCGACGATGGCCGTGGTAGCGGGGGAGATGGCGGAAGAGTGTGCAGACCAAGCGCAACTGGCTGAATCGCTTGCGCTGCTGCGTACCCAGATCGACCGCTGCAAGCATATCCTGACCTCGATCACGGTCTCTGCCGGGCAGCAGCGCGCCGAAGATGGGCATGGCCAGGCGCTGGACGAATTTCTGCAACAAACCATCGCCCGCTGGCAGGATACCCGCCCGGCCACACAGTTCGACTGCATTTTGCAGGGCGGCCTGCCGGTACCGGTCATTGCGGTCGACCGTGCCTTGGGTCAGGCGCTGGTCAACCTGCTGGACAATGCTGCCGATGCCTCACCCCATTTTGTCGAACTTTCCGCTAGCTGGGCCGACAACGATCTCACGCTGTCCATACGCGATCACGGCGCCGGCTTGAGCCCGGAAGTCGCCGAAAACATCGGCACGCCTTTATTCACCACCAAGGGGGCCGGCGGCTTGGGTCTGGGCCTGTATCTGGCACGTATTATCTTCGAGCGTTTCGGCGGCACGGTCGAGCTTTCCAACCACCCGCAGGGCGGGGCCATAACCAAGGTGCATTTGCCGCTCAAGGTACTGCTGGTATGAACCTGTTAAAAGCGCCGCAAATGAGGATTGGATGATGAACGCACAAACAGCCACGACTGACCTGGACGAGCGTCCATCGCTATTACTGGTGGATGATGACGATACTTTCCGCGGTGTGCTTTCCCGCGCGTTGCAAAAGCGCGGCTTCGATGTGATGACTGCGGGTGACGTCCCCGAGGCCTTGACGCTGGCCGAGGCCAATCCGCCGGAATATGCGGTGGTGGACCTGAAAATGCCCGGGGGGCCTTCGGGGCTCGCACTGGTCAAGCGCCTGAAGGAGCTGGACGATGCCACGCGCATTGTGGTGCTGACCGGCTATGCCAGCATCGCTACCGCTGTCGAGGCGGTCAAGCTGGGCGCCACGCATTACCTGGCAAAACCGGCGAACGCCAATGAAATCGTCGCAGCACTCAACCGGACCGAGGGCGATGCATCCACCCCGCTGTCGTCTGCGCCATTATCTGTCGATCGCATGGAATGGGAGCACATACAGCGCGTACTGACGGAACAGGATGGCAACATCTCTGCCACTGCGCGTGCGCTCAACATGCACCGCCGCACTTTGCAAAGAAAACTGGGCAAGTTTCCCAGCCGCAAGTGATGATGGGATACCCGCTGTTACTGTGGATGTGGGGCGCAGTCACATAGGACAGGTCGATTCAAGTGATAAATGTCTTCTTTTGAAGTTATAGGAGACGGATTGACATCGTTGACTTGCAGACAGCTTTCGACCCATTGCTGCCTTTGGCCGACGTCTGCTTTCGGGCAGTCTATTCTAGGGGATCAATTTCGGCTCGGCAGACTAAGCAGCCCTTCAAAACTCCGGGGCCTTAGCCGGCGAAACTTGTTCGAAAAGAATGCACTACATATGGTGAAACCGGATCAAACCGCAGATCTGGTATTCCTTCATTTCAGTATCGGACGGCTGGCCATGATGCCCGCCCGCAAGCAATCGTGTAGGCTGAAGCCCAAGCTCCGTTTCGATACGCCTGATGTTGGCAATAATTTCAATCGGGTTCTCATGCAGGTTATCCATTGAGACGAGAACATATCGGTATCTTTTTGTGCGAAATGCCTCGAATGCAGTTGAGGTATTGCTGTGCGAATCTGCTTTTATGTTGCGATTGGTGAGGAAGGTTTTGAAATCATTTTTCTCGCCATTTGTGTCTGTAATAACAAGAGCGGTCGATGTCATACGCCACGCTCCCCGATATTCAGGTAATGTAGGTGGGCAAGCATGTTCTCTTTGCCAATCTGCCCGACCAGTCCAGCCTCCTTGAGCTTTGCCATTACGTTGGGTCGCGCTTCACAAATGACGAGTCTTGTCTTGTGCCGCTTGCAATTGTCGAGCAGGTCCCACAATGACTGTAGGCCGGTTGCATCGATGAATGGCACTCTGCCGAATCGCAGCACCAGCATTTCTGCATGGCCATGAACGGATTCCAGCGCGGTTTCAAGTCGTTCTGCCGCCCCGAAGAAAAAGGGGCCATCCATCGCGAAAACCACGGTTTTTGGTGGTAGTGTCAGTTGTCCGTCGGCCACTTCATCGTCAAGTTCCTCGTGCGCCTGCTGCTCAATACTGACCGATTCGGACATGCGCTTCATGAACAACAGGCATGCAAGCAGCACTCCCACATTGACGGCTATAACCAGATCACCGAACACCGTCAGCAGAAACGTAATCAACAACACGGCGACATCGGCCCGTGGAGCCGTTTTCACCATGTGGCTGAAACGGTGCAATTCACTCATGTTCCATGCCACGACAAACAGGATGGCAGATAGGGCACATAACGGGATATGCGAAGCCAGCGGCGCCAGAACCAGCACGATGACTACGAGAGTCAGCGCATGAACGATTCCCGACAGCGGGCTGGTCGCTCCGTTGCGGATGTTGGTCGCCGTGCGTGCAATGGCGCCTGTGGAGGCGAAGCCGCCGAACAACGGCGAAAAAATGTTGGAAATGCCCTGTCCGACCAGCTCCTGATTCGAGTCGTGCTTGGTATTTGCCATCCCATCGGCTACCACTGCGGAGAGCAGGGATTCAATCGCCCCCAGCAGTGCAATCGTGAAGGCGGGACCCATCAGTTGCAGCACTTCGGAAAAGGTCACCGACGGGAGGGCGAATTGCGGCAGGCTCTGGGGGATGCCACCGAAGGCGCTGCCGATGGTGGCCACTCCCTCGAAATGGAACAACCATTGGATGACGGTGGCCGTCACCATGGCGATTAACGGCGCAGGAACTCGCTTGAAGATGCGTGGAGAAATCAGCAGCACGGCCAGCGTCAGCATGCCTAGTGCGGTCGTTTCCATATTCAAGGCGGGGAATGTCTGTATCAGATGCCAGAACTTCTGATGGAAATGCTCAGCCCCACCTTCCGGTTGCAGCCCGAAAAAGTCTTTCCACTGACCGACAAAGATAATGACACCGATGCCACTGGTGAACCCGACAATCACGGGGTCCGGGATGTATTTGATAACACCGCCAAGTTTGGTTAATCCCATCAGCATCAGCATGACGCCTGCCATCAGGGTGGCGACCTGCAAGCCTTCAATGCCGTATTTGGCAGTAATGCCAGCCAGAATCACGATGAAGGCACCCGTCGGCCCTGCGACTTGCAGGCGGCTACCGCCGAGGATTGAAGTCAATCCGCCAGCGACAATAGCGGTGTAGAGGCCTTGTTCCGGTTTGGCACCCGAAGCGATGGCGAAGGCCATGGCAAGAGGCAGCGCCACCACCCCCACAATCACCCCCGCCAGGATGTTGTTCAACCAATGGGGCTTTGATAACAATCCCGCCCGTTTTGCTTCGAGTAAGGCAATCATGATCTGTTCAAGATTTGTCTGATGATGTAATTTATATTAACATGTCATTAACATAATATGAAAATAAATCCATGGAAATCCGAACCGCACGTCTCACCCTGCTGATTGACCCCACCAAGAAGCAGATATTCGAGGAGATATGCGTCGTGAAGGACCTGACGCCGTCACAAGTGGTGAGACAGATGATCCGAGACTATATGCAACAGCACGGCACACAAGAACAGATTGCACGTATGCCCCTCAACGCGAAAGGCAGGGACTGATGCGGTTGCCGATTTATCTGCATCCGCTCCACGCGGATGAGCATGCGAAGCTGATCAAGCTCTGGCATGCGGCTGGCGACATTCAAGTCCGGCAAACAGAAACTATCGAAGCTCTGGAGAGATTTCTGCGCAAAAACCCGGATTCAAACTTTGCGGCCTACGCAGGCACCCGACTGGTCGGAGCCGTGTTGGCCGGACATGACGGCTGGCGTGGCTATCTTTACCACATGGCGGTCAAGCCGGACTATCGGGAACGAGGGATTGGCTCGCAACTGGTGAGTGCGGCCGTAGGCAGCCTGAAACGCGAAGGTATCACCCACATCCATTGTCTGGTCAGACGCGACAACCTGATAGCCCAACAGTTCTGGGAGGCCTGCGGGTTCGAACTGCGTGACGAACTCTATGATTACAGCTTGAAGGGTTTCTGAAATGCCCGCATCCTTTGTGCACTACAAAGTGAACGTCCCTGAAATTGACGATGCGCATTGGGATTTGCTGTCAACCATGAGGCTCATCAATCAGTTTGGCGCCGAACATAATATTGAACAGGTGAAACTCCTGACCGGACGGCTGGGTGACAAGCTGAAGTTGCATCAAGCCTATGAGGAATCCCTCATGGAGTCGGCGGGATACCTCTATTTGAATTCCCACAAGAATGCACATCGGGAGGTCGAATCTAGGCTCGCCGAATTCCAAAGTGCGGTGAACAGGAATCTGGCGTATTCACATATGGCGGATTCAATGATGGATATGTTGCGACACCACATTGACGAAATTGACCGTCAGTCGTTCGAGTGGATGGCTGCCCACCCGCACCAGTCAGAATAATCTGTTCCATCCCTACCGAAAACGATGCCACTTATCTACGAACAAGAATCCACCAAGGCCATGTATTTCGACATGCGCTCAGTGCAGAGTGCCATGCACAAGGCAAAACCGGACAAACTGATTATTGGCTACACGCGAACCATGATGGGCTTTCTGCTGTTCAACCCGTCACCGCAAAGCATTGCCATGATTGGACTCGGTGGCGGTTCGATGGCTAAATACTGTCGCAAGCATCTTCCCGATGCGGAGTTCACCGCCGTTGAAGTCAACGAGAGGGTTATTGCTTTGCGAGACGAGTTCCATGTCCCGCCTGATAGCCCCTGTTTCAAGGTGGTGCGTAGCAATGGTGCCGATTACGTGGCGCATCGTGCTGACAAGGTGGACGTGCTTCTGGTCGATGGTTTTGTTATGGATGGCCTTCCCTATGAATTATCCACCGCCGGGTTCTACGACAATTGCTATGCGAAACTCAACAATGGTGGCGTTATGGTGGCCAACCTGCTGGCCACGGATGTGAAGTTTGGCACTTATGTTTCACGCATCCGCGACAGCTTCGATGACAAGGTTGTCACGGTCAACGCCGAGGAAGATGACAATAAAATTGTCTTCGCCTACAAGGGGACCGATTTCCCAATCGAGATGGACGTCCTCATGTCCAGAGTGCTGGAATTAGGATCCGACCATCCGGTGAAGTTGCACGATACCGCCCTGAAAATCATGCAGCGCCTGAACAGCCGCACGACGAGTATTGAATTATAGACCACGCAAAGGAACAATAAATGTCACAAATCCCATCCTGCCCGCAATGCACGCTGGAAAACACCTATCCTGATGGGACAAACTACGTTTGCGCCGACTGCGGTTACGAATGGCCGATGCAAGCAGTCGCCAGTGCAGACGACGAAGGCGACGTGATCAAGGATGCCAACGGCACTGAGCTAAAAGACGGTGACGCGGTCGTGCTCATCAAGGACCTGAAGGTCAAGGGGTCGTCAATCACGCTCAAGCAGGGAACCAAGGTCAAGAGTATCCGTCTTGTCGGTGGCGATCATGGGGTTGATTGCAGGATGGATGCGGGAAACTTCATGTTGAAGGCGGAGTTTCTGAAAAAGGTGTAAGCGGGGTCGGATTGGCGACGGCTACAATGTCTGCGTAGCTGCCGACCACCAATGGCAGCTTTTGGGAAGCCAATTCAAGCTGTTGAAAGTCCGAAACTGGCCGAAATGCGTCTATCAAATCATGCGTCTTGTCAGCTGCCAATGTCGCTTGTTAGCGTAAAGCGGTGGGTTGTAACAGCCCGCCCACAGTAAAATCCGGAAACCCGTCATTATTTGTCGGGCTGGATCGGCCTGGCGCTGGTGATGAAAGTCAGCGTCTGGTGGCCCTTGATGTCGGCGTGAACCGCTTCGACCACGGGCGGATTGGTCGGGGTTGCGGCTTCCCAGCGGATGATGAAATTGGCGCCTGAGCCGCCTGCCGATTCCTTCTTTTCGACAAACAGTTCAAAAGTGCCCATGGGGACGATGGTTCTTGGTTTTGCCAGATATTCCTTGAGCAACTTGCCGTCGGTACCGTAATAGCTGGCGGCCAGCACCTTGATCGGTGTCCTGAGGCTGGTGTTGCGGATGCTGACCAGCGCTGAAACCTGATTTTTCAGCGGATAGCGGCCGTCCACCACCAGGTCGCCATGCCAGATGTGCGAATACACCGGCAAATACAAGGTTTGGCCGCTGGACAGCGGTGCGTCTTCCGCCATGGCCGGCAAGATGGTCGAAGCCAGTGCCGCTGCCGACAGAATTTGTTTCCATAAGATCATCTTGCTTGGCTCTCCCTAATGCTGCGACAGATTGTAACGCTCACCGCGTACCCGCTGAATGGTTTCATCGACCTGCTCGCGGGGGGTGCCGATCAGTAACAGGGTTTGTGCGGCCAGCATCAGGCTGCATTCCTGGATTTCGGGCACGACCTCGGTCGCTCCTGCATTCTTGATGCGGTCTATGCCCTGGTCGTCGGTGGCTCTGACGATGACAGGCACGTTGGGATTGCTGGCCCGGATTTGCGCCAGGGTGCGCATGGTGGCGACCAGGTCGTTGTGCGTGATGACGACAGCCCGTGCCCGCGCCACCCCGGCTGCGACCATCACTTCCTTTCTGCCGGCATCGCCGAATGCGATACGTTTGCCTTTGTCTTCGGCCGCGGCGATTTGCATGCCGTCCAGTTCCAGCGTGAGGCTGGGAATGCCTTCGCGCTCCAGCAGGCTGACCAGGCTCTTGCCGGTTCTGCCATAGCCGCAAACGATGACATGGTCGGTGAGCTCATCGCTTTGCGACACGATCTGGTCCAGGTTGCCCTGGCTTGCCCAAGTGCTTTGTCCCAGCAGCGCTTTGACCACGTGGCGGCTCTTGTGCACCAGTAGCGGGCCCAGCATCATCGAAATCAGCATGGCCGCGAGCACGTCCTGCGCGATGGCCTCGTCGAGCAAATGCAGGTCGCCCAGCTGATTGAGCAGTACGAAACCGAACTCGCCGGCGAACGAGAGTTGTAAGCCGACGCGCATGGCGGTCACCGGGTTGCTGCGCAGTGCCAGCGACAGCAGGATGATGATGACGGCTTTGCCTACCAGCAGCGCTGCCAGTATTGCCATGACCGTGCCCGCATCGCGACCGATGGCCGGCAAATTGAGTTGCATGCCGATGGTGATGAAGAACAGGCCAAGCAGAATGTCGCGGAACGGGCGGATGTCGCTCCCGACCTGGTGACGGTACATAGTTTCCGAAATCAGCATGCCGCCAAGAAAAGCCCCCAGTGCCAGCGATAGCCCTGCCAGTTGCGTCAGTGCGGCCATACCCAGCAGTACCCATAGCACATTGAGCATGAACAGTTCGGTGGAGTGGCGCTTCGTGATCAGGCTGAACAACGGTTGCACCAGTCGCTTGCCCACGACGAAAACCGCCATCAGCACGATGGCGGCCTTGACCATCGCCAGCGCGAGGTCGGTCCAGATGTTGCCCGGCGATGCCAGGGACGGAATCAGGATCAGCAACGGCACCACGGCGACGTCCTGGAACAGCAGCACCCCCATCACCTGCCGGCCATGCGCGGAATGCACTTCCAGGCGCTCGGAAAGCAGGCGCGCGACGATGGCTGTGGACGACATTGCCACCGCCCCGCCTAGCCCGAGTCCGCCCTGCCAGCCGATACCGAAGGCCATGGCAACCAGCATGGTGGCCGCGATGGTGAGCGTGACCTGGGCCAATCCCAGCCCGAACACCAATCCGCGCATCCCCATCAGCCTGGCCAAGTTGAATTCGAGGCCGATGCTGAACATCAGGAACACCACACCCAGTTCGCCGAGTTCGTACAGTTGCGCATCGGGTTGCACCAGTCCCAGCTGGTGCGGGCTGGCGGCCGCGCCGATCAGCAGGTAGGCCAGCACCGAAGGAATGCGCAGTCCGCGAAACAGCGCCACTACCGGGACGGTGATGGTGAGGATCAGCAGGGCGACGAGAAAGTTGTTGTGCATGAATCGATTCGGCAATGGATACGAGTTGTGCAGGTGTATTCTACCAACATTGCAACTGCTGCCCGCCAGGTTGGCGAGCGCTCATCGATGCGGTAGAGCACAACAGATGCGATAATGCAGTGAACTTTACCTGCAAACGTCAAGTCAACTGAACAACAGACTTTACTGATTCACTGCCATGATTAAATTGCTAGCCGTGCTGCTCAGCCTGTTTCCGGTGCTGGTGCATGCCGAAGAAGAGGCGTCTTTTGAAGAAAACATTAAAGTCATGGATAGCAACCATGACGGCCAGGTTACGATCAGCGAGGTGCGGGCCTTTCTCGAGGCAGAGCATGGCAAAGGCTACAAGCAGGCCTTGCTAGAGGAAATGGAAACCAAGGCCGGTACCAAAAGCTGCGGTTCGCCTTTTAGCAAATCCCTTTATTGACGCGGCCTCGCTTCGCGAGTTTTGCAATGCGGCATCCTTTTTGCATGGTTTTTGCAGCCAATCCCGGCTGTATAATTCTAATTTTGCCCAACACACCTGCTGATTATGCTCAAAGCCTATCGTGATCACGTTGCCGAGCGCGCTGCACTCGGCCTGCCGCCGCTTCCTCTCAACCCCGAGCAAACCGCCCAACTGGTCGAGTTGCTGAAGGCGCCGCCTGCGGGCGAAGAAGCCTTGCTGGTCGAACTGCTGGAAAATCGCGTTCCGGCCGGGGTCGACCAGGCAGCTTATGTCAAGGCAGCCTATCTGGCCGATGTGGCCAAGGGTAATGCGACATCCCCGCTGGTGTCGCGCACCAGGGCAGTGCAATTGCTGGGCACCATGCTCGGCGGCTACAACGTGCCGGCGTTGGTTGATCTGCTGGATGGCGAGCTTGCAAGCGAAGCCGCCAGCGCGCTGTCCCACACTATCCTGATTTTTGACGCTTTCCATGACGTGGAAGAAAAGGCCAATGCCGGCAATGCGGCGGCAAAAGCCGTGCTGCAATCCTGGGCCGATGCCGAGTGGTTTACCGCCAAGCCGGTGCTGGCTGACGAAATCCGTTGCGTGGTATTCAAGGTGCCGGGCGAAACCAATACCGACGACCTGTCGCCTGCGCAGGAAGCCTGGTCGCGCCCCGATATTCCGCTGCATGCCAAGGCCATGCTGGTGTCCAAGATGGCGGACGGGCTGGCGACGATAACTTCCTTGAAGAAAAAAGGCTTGCCGCTGGCCTATGTGGGCGATGTGGTAGGTACAGGTTCTTCGCGCAAATCGGCGATCAACTCGGTGCAGTGGCACATGGGCGACGACATCCCGTTTATCCCCAACAAGCGTACCGGCGGCCTGGTGCTGGGCGGCAAGATCGCGCCTATTTTCTTCAATACTGCCGAGGACTCCGGCGCGTTGCCCATCCAGTGCGATGTGGCGGGCATGAATACCGGCGATGTCATCGTCATCCATCCCTTCGAGGGCAAGGTGCTCAATGAACAAGGCGAAACGCTCGCCAGCTTCGAGATCGCGCCGTTGACCATGCCGGACGAAGTACGTGCCGGCGGGCGCATCCCCCTCATTATCGGTCGCGGCCTGACCGCCAAGGCGCGTGAAGCGCTGGGTTTGCCGCCCTCGATGCTATTCATTCAGCCCATCATGCCGGCCGATAGCGGCAAGGGCTACACGCTGGCGCAGAAAATGGTCGGTCGCGCCTGCGGCGTCAAGGGCGTACGCCCCGGTACCTATTGCGAGCCGAAAACCACGACGGTCGGTTCGCAGGACACTACCGGCGCCATGACGCGCGACGAACTGAAGGAGCTGGCCTGTCTCGGTTTCTCGGCCGACCTCGTGATGCAAAGCTTCTGCCATACGGCGGCTTACCCCAAGCCGGTGGATATCAAGCTGCAACACACCTTGCCCGAGTTCATGTCCAGCCGCGGCGGCGTGTCCTTGCGCCCGGGCGATGGCGTGATCCACTCCTGGCTCAATAGAATGTTATTGCCCGATACCGTCGGTACCGGCGGCGATTCGCATACGCGTTTCCCCATAGGCATCTCGTTCCCGGCCGGGTCCGGGCTGGTGGCGTTTGCCGCCGCCATGGGCGCGATGCCGCTGGATATGCCGGAATCGGTGCTGGTGCGCTTCAAGGGCGAAATGCAGCCCGGCATCACCCTGCGCGACCTGGTCAACGCCATTCCCTATGTGGCGATCCAGCAAGGCTTGCTGACGGTCGGCAAGCAGGGCAAGCAGAACGTATTCAACGGCCGCATTCTGGAAATCGAAGGCTTGCCCGATCTCAAGGTGGAACAGGCGTTCGAATTTGCCGATGCTTCTGCCGAACGCTCGGCTAACGGCTGCTCGGTGCGCCTCAACAGGGAGCCGGTGATCGAATACCTGCGCTCCAACGCCGCGCTGCTGGAAAAAATGATAGAGCAGGGCTACCAGGACGAGCGCACCCTGCGCCGGCGTATCGACAAAATCAACGCCTGGCTGGCCAATCCGGAACTTCTGGAGCCAGATCAGGACGCCGAATACGCCTGCGTGCTGGAAATCGATCTCAGCGACATCAAGGAACCGCTGGTGGCATGCCCCAACGATCCCGACGACATCAAGCCGTTGTCCGCCGTGGTGGGCGACAAGGTGGACGAAGTGTTCATCGGTAGTTGCATGACCAATATCGGCCACTACCGCGCTGCCGCCAAGGTGCTGGACGATGCCGGGCTGATCCCGACGCGCTTGTGGATCGCTCCGCCGACCCGCATGGACGAAAGCCGGTTGCGCGAAGAGGGCGCCTATTCCGTGTTCGGCCGCGTCGGCGGGCGAACCGAAGTGCCGGGCTGCAGCTTGTGCATGGGCAACCAGGCGCGTGTGGCGGACAAGGCCACGGTGTTCTCCACCAGCACCCGCAACTTCGACAACCGCATGGGCAAGGATGCCCGCGTGTATCTGGGCTCGGCCGAACTGGCTGCCGTCTGCGCGCGCCTGGGCAAAATGCCGTCGGTCGAGGAGTACTTGGCGGCGGTGGGCGACAAGCTGAGCAAGGATGCGGGCAATATTTACCGCTACCTCAACTTCGATCAGATGGCGGAATACCAGCCGAAGAAGGTGATCCCGATCGGCGAGTTGCCGATGTGAAAAATGGCCGCGTGAGCGGCCATTTTTATTTTGGAATCCGGATTGCTTGGCAACGGTATCCGGCAAATTCAGATCCATTTCGGCCGTAGGCGCATCTGGATGTCACCAGCTGCAACGGCCGAACTCCAGACCGTCCGGGTGATGCCTGCAACTTTCAGGTTCTCGGTCTTTACAGCCGGATGCCGGGCGTTAAAAATCCCCGGCATCAAGGATGCGCGGGGGTGATTAAAGGTTGAATCCACCACTCAAGGTTCGAGCGGACTTTGGAAACATTCGCTCAGCGTTAGCATCAAGTGGAAAATTCGGGAATTTCTCCCGCACCAGTTCAATGACGGCATCTGCCTGCAATCTATCACGCTGTATCTTTGCGGGCTCCCGGTCTGGTTGTTCGCAAAGCCATCGCTTATACACAGCAAAAGCGCGTGGATCCGGCCCAACCATAGGCGCAGGAAGTCCATCTTGCCCGATCACGATAGATTTGAACTTCTCGCTCGATAGCAGCCATTTAATATTCGGCAACCATGAAGGCGTCAGGTCATGCTCTGCCATCTTTTCAGGTTCCCCTTTTTTCCATGGCGGGTTGGGTGTTTGCTTGACCAAATCAACGTAGAAGCCATCGTTGTTAATGGCTCTGAAACCCTCTTTCCCCATCGGCTCAAAAGACCGGTCTACTTTGCGCAAGATGGCCAATAGCCCTGACTCCTGAACATCGGTATCCAAAGAAGCCAATTTCAGTGTGGCCCGCGAATCCCAAAGCAGGTCTACGTCAGTTGTAGCGAGCAACCCTGTATCGAATTGCACTCCCGCAACTGCTTCGTAGCCATACATCGCATTCGTACCGATCACAATGAGATTTTTTCCAAGGAACCCAAAGTCATCCAGTCTTCGCAGGGTTGCCGTTACAACAGACGGCACCCGCGCAATCAACGCACCCTTCGCCATTCCCGCCAACTCTTGAACGGCCGCCGACAACGAGGCTTCTCGCTCTTTGGCGCGGGCTTTGCCAGCAACAAAGTCGTTATAGATGGCTTCCGTTTCAGCCGATCGCGGGCCGAAGCTCTTGGTTGTGCCATGCCGGTTGAGTACCTTGATGAGATATTCTCGGCCATGCACCGTCTTCCAAGAAAAACCACCCGCATACTTGACGGCCCGCTGTTTTGCGTCCCGGTAAGCTTCGTAGGTCTGAGCTGAATCTATCGCAACCCGTTGCTGGTTAGACGATAACTGATTGAACTTCATTGATTTTCCTTTCGTTTGCAGAATATTAGCACATTGAAAGGAAAACTAAAGAGAAACATAATGTTATGTATATTGCCACTTCATTGAAAGTGCGGAGCTTTACCCGGAGTGGGTAACAGCGTACCCGCAGGGTTGATGATTCAAGGTTGGCACCTTGTTCTAGGTCGGCATCACTGGGATACCGCATTTTGAAATACTTCCATTAAGGCAACGATGAACGCTTGCGCGCTCTTGGTGATTCAAGCCATAGGGCAAGAACCCACTCCCGTGCAAGGAGAGTTGGCTTTTCGCTGGCTGATAAAACCATCATCTTGTATTGCAAGGTGTCGTGTCAGGCATCGACGTGTAATGCCACTGCGCTGCTACCCACAGTAAAATCCCGATTTTTTTTAGTTATTTCACCGCCGTCGCAGGCTTGCAGCCTGAGTAATTGATTTGCGCGCCATCCGTCAGGGTGCTGTCGTTGCCGTTGAGTTCGAGCGTGGCAACACCGTTGCTGTAGCGGTTGCCGGCCGAGGCGGATTTTTTCAGGCTGACCTCACGGTCCGGATAGATCAGCCAGGCCGTATTGCCGCCGTCGAGCAGGCGCACATAGAAATGCTTGCCGTTGCTGCACTGGTATTCCGTGCTGTTGGCCGGTGTGCGCGATTGCCCGGATGAGCCGCTGCCGTCGAACGGCCAGACTTTGACGTTACTGCAGCCCGGCAGCAGTGCCGCAGTGCAAGTGAGCAGCAGGAGTAATGGTTTGATGTTCATATGGTTTGCTCAGGTTGTTTCTGGTTGAGGTTATTCAATGATGCCGCAAGCCACTCTGGCCCCGCCGCCGCCCAGGGGCTTGGGATCGTCGCTGTAGTTGTCGCCGCCGGCATGGATCATCAGCGCGCGGCCCTTGATGTCGGCCAGTTTCAGTCTTGGCGCCACCATCAGCCGCACGGCCTCGCCCTGTCCGGAAACTTCCAGTGCCGGCAGATCACCCATGTGGCCTTCGCCATGCGGGCCGCTGTGCTTGCCGGCCTTGTGCGGGTCGAAGTGGCCGCCCGCAGCGAGGCCGGCGGTACGTTTGCCATCCTTGTCGGCCGGCGCGCAATCGGGTTTTTCGTGGACATGCAGGCCATGCGTGCCCGGCGATAATTCACCCAGATCAGGGTCGACGACCAGTCCTTGGTCGGAATCGCTCAGCTTGACTGTGCCGATGATGGCGCCAATGCCGGCATCGCTGATGGCGTTGACGATAACATACTGCTCGTCAGCCAGTGTTGGCAGGCTGTATGCCAGTGCTGCGGCGATGAAAAAAGGGCGGAGGTGCATGATTTAGTCCTCAGGGCAGTCGATCGGTCCATTATATGGCAGGCATGGTACTAACGGCAGAGGGCTCGTTCGATGTTGCTTCTGCCGGCTTTTGCTGACCGGACAGTTGTAATTGCTGAACTCCGAACACAAACCCTTGTGTCCCGCGTAAAATGCACGGCATTTCCTCCGGGGCAGATTCATGTCAGCATCTACCACTTCCGATAAATCCCGCCTGGCAACACTTTCTCTGGCCGCCCTTGGCGTCGTGTTTGGCGATATCGGCACCAGCCCGCTGTATACCATGAAAGAAGTGTTCGCCAGCCACCATCCCATCCCGGTGACGCCGGAAAACGTTCTCGGCGTGCTTTCGCTCATTCTGTGGGCGCTTATTCTGGTGGTGACGGTGAAATACGTGGCGTTCGTGATGCGTGCCGACAACCGCGGCGAGGGCGGCATCATGGCGCTGATCGCGCTGGCCGGCCAGCAGGCGGGCAATGACCGCAAAAGGCAGCGTTTCATCATGCTGGCCGGTATCATCGGCGCCTGCATGTTTTTTGCCGACGGCATGATTACCCCGGCCATTTCGGTGCTATCCGCCGTAGAAGGACTGGAAATCGCCGCCCCGCAGCTGCACCGCCTGATCATTCCGATCACGCTGGCCGTGCTGTTCCTGCTGTTCTGGATGCAGCGCCATGGCACGGCAACGGTGGGCAAGCTGTTCGGCCCCATCATGCTGCTGTGGTTCGGCACCCTGGCGGTGCTCGGGGTCAATAATATTCTGCACGATCCCGCCGTACTGCAGGCGGTCAATCCGGTCTACGCACTGCATTTCTTTACCGGCAATCACTGGCTGGCCTTTGTCGCGCTGGGCGCGGTAGTGCTGGCGGTTACCGGCGGCGAGGCGCTGTATGCGGATATGGGCCACTTCGGCCGCATACCGATACGCCTGGCCTGGCTGGGCTTCGTGCTGCCCGCGCTGATTCTCAACTACTTCGGTCAGGGGGCGCTGATCCTGCATGATCCGGCTGCAGTCAAGAACCCCTTCTACCTGCTGGCACCCGAATGGCTGCTGTATCCGCTGGTGGCGCTGGCCACGGTGGCGACGGTGATTGCGTCGCAAGCCGTGATTTCCGGTACGTTCTCGGTTTCGCGGCAGGCCTTGCAGCTCGGCTATCTGCCGCGAGTACAGGTGCTGCATACCTCTGAAAGCGAAATGGGCCAGATCTATCTGCCGAGCGTGAACTGGTGGCTGATGGTCGCGGTGATGGCTCTGGTGATCGGCTTCGGCTCGTCCTCCAACCTGGCGGCGGCCTATGGTATCGCCGTGACGGGGGATATGGTGATCACCACCATACTTGCCGCCTTGGTGTTTCATGGCGTATGGGGCTGGAGCTGGTTGCGGACGTTGTCGCTGGCGGCATTGTTCCTGACCGTGGACCTGGCCTTCTTCGGTGCGAATATCCTGAAAATTCCGGCTGGCGGCTGGTTCCCGATCCTGATGGGAGTCATGATCTTTACCCTGATGCTGACCTGGAAGCGCGGGCGTGAACTGCTCTACAAGCGCTTGGCGGATGAGTCGATGGAGCTGCGCCCGTTCATCGAGGCGATCAGCAGCCATCCTCCGGCCCGCGTGCAGGGCACGGCAATTTTCATGACACCGAATCCCAATGGTGTTCCCCATGCCATGCTGCATAATCTCAAGCATAACAAAGTGTTGCATGAGCAGGTGGTGCTGGCGACCGTCCGTATCGGTGACGTACCGCACGTGGCGACGAATGAACGAATCGCCGTGCAGCATATGGGTAACGGTTTCCATCGGGTGATGGTGCATTACGGGTTCAAGGACGAGCCCAACTTGCCGCTGGACCTGGAGGCATGTGCCAGTCAGGGGCTGGTATTGGACATGATGGATACCTCGTTCTTCATCGGCAAGGAAACTGTCATCCCCAAGCGGCACTCTGAAATGGCGTTCTGGCGCGAGAGGCTGTTTGTCAGCATGTTCCGCAACGCCGACAGTGTGACCAATTACTTCAAGTTGCCGCCCAACCGCGTGGTGGAACTCGGTGCGCAGGTGACACTCTGATTGTTGATATCATCTCGATTTACTCAGTCCAACAAACATTTACAAGGAGTTCCAACATGAAAAAGCTGATTTCCCTGATTTTTGCCGGTGTGCTGTCTTGCGCTCTGCCGGTGTATGCCGAGCATGACGGCAGCATGGGCCATCACTGCGAGCGCATGGGCCAGAAGGCGGCTCCGGCCATGCCGGCCGATACCAACGGCGACGGTAACGTCGACTGGGAAGAAGCGCATGACGCTTTCGTCCAGCACTTCGACGAAATGGATGTGAACCAGGACGGCGTGCTCTCGGCCGACGAGACCAAGGGCTGCTGCATGAGCGGCACGAGCCATAAAGGCTGCAAGGACGGCAAGTCTTGCAAACATCATCACTCTGGCGCCCATGACAAGGGCAGCAAGGCATTCAATGCGGCCGACAAGGACCAGGACGGCACGCTGGATCGTAAGGAAGCCAGGAAACTGAAGAAAGTTTTCAAGAATTTCGATGCGATCGATGTGGACAAGGATGGCACCGTGGATCGGGATGAAGTGCACAACTTCATGATGGGCCACTGATGTCCGCCAGTATGAGCAAGCTTATCCTGGCGCTTGTCGCGGCAAGCGCCCTGCTGGGCGGTTGCGCGACCACCCAGACGACGAAATCGGGCGCGGTCGGCGTCGAACGCAAGCAGTTCATGCTGCTGTCCGAAAAGCAGGTGGAAGGCATGGCGGCGCAGAGCTATGTGCAAACGCTCAAGGAAGCCGATGCCAAAAAGGTGCTTAACACCGATCTGCGCCAGACCGAGCGCGTGCGTGCGATTGCCGACCGCCTGATTCCGCAGACCGCGGTTTTCCGTCCGGATGCCGTCAACTGGAAGTGGGAAGTCAACGTGCAGGAGAGCAAGGAGCTCAATGCCTATTGCATGCCGGGCGGCAAGATCATGGTCTATACCGGACTCATCGAAAAACTCAATGCGACCGATGACGAACTGGCCGCGGTGATGGGGCATGAGATCGCCCATGCCTTGCGCGAACACGGCCGCGAGCGCATGTCGCAGGCCTATGCCCAGCAGATCGGCCTGGTCGGGCTGGCAGCGGTGGTCGGTGCCAAGACCAAGAACAAGAATGCGGCGGCCGCAACGGTGGAAGTGGGGTCGCTGGTGACCGCGCTGGCGTTGACGCTGCCCAATAGCCGCGAGGGTGAGCGCGAGGCGGATCGCATCGGCCTGGAACTCGCGGCACGTGCCGGCTACGATCCCCATGCGGCTGTCAGTCTGTGGCAGAAAATGGGCGCGCAGGGCGGGGCCAAGCCGCCGGAGTGGCTGAGCACCCACCCCGCCGGTCAGTCGCGTATCCAGGATTTGCAGCGCCTGATTCCGACCGTGATGCCGTTGTACGAGACGGCAAAAAAATCCCGCGCGTCTTGACGCAGCGTTGCAGCTATCGACGCCGTCCTAGTGACGGCGTTGTTTTTATGGGGGCGGCATGAACGAAAAAATCAACGATATCGTCGATCGCATCAAGGCGCTGGAACGGGAGCTCGAAGTCGAACTGGACCAAGCCCGCGAGCGTATTCGTTACCGTCTGGAAGACCGCAAGATCTGCTTCGAGCAGGAAATTCTCGACCAGCATCGCCGGCTCAAGGTCAACCTGTTTCGTTATGCGCTGTTTCCCAGGCCGCGCCATGTGCTGACCGCGCCTTTCATTTACGCGCTGCTACCGCTGTTGCTGGTGCTCGATCTGTTCGCCAGCCTGTATCACGCGGTGTGCTTCCCACTGCTCGGCATTCCCAAGGTCAGGCGCGGCGATTACCTGATTTTCGACCGCGAGCACCTCGCCTACCTCAACTTGCTGGAGATGGTGAACTGCGCTTACTGCTCCTACGGTACCGGCCTTCTCGCCTACCTCACGGAAATCGTCGGACGCACCGAGCAGTACTGGTGCCCCATCAAGCATGCGCGGCGCGTCATTGCCGCACATTCACGCTACGCCCGGTTTGCCGAGTTCGGCGATGCGCGGGTGTTCCGCGAAGACCTGGAGAAAATCCGCAGCGACTTCAAGGACTAGTATGAACCTGCCCTAGTTCGTCGCCCTGGGTTTGGCCACTGCCTCGGTGATGGCTGCCCTCAGCAGTTCGTAGGCGGTTTTTGCCTGCTGGCTGGCCTGATCGAAATTCCGGTGTTGCGCTGCCTGTTCGGACTGCGCGATGAGGCTGCGGGCCAAGTCAAGGTTGGCACCCTGGATGGGGCCGTAGCGGTCGGCGATCTTGGACACGGTCTCGCTGAACGCAACAGCGGTCGAGTGCAGCCGTTCATATTGCACCTGGCTGGTGTTTGACTGGGGATCATCCACTGCCAGCGCGGCGCTGGCGCTGGTCGCGAGCGCGGCAAAAAGCACCGCGACACCGGCTGCATGTATCAAGCGATTGGGTTTCATGGCATTTCTCCTTTCAAAAGAGCCAGCCATTCCTGGCCGACGCAATGCCATGATGCCCATTCGAAATTAAGGCTATCTTAACGCTGCTTTCTTTTTCGTCAGTGCGGCGCCGGACCGCTTACTGCAGCTGCAGGACGGCGTTTTCAAGCGCTGCATAATCGTCCACGGTGTTGTAAAGCTGGCTCGAAACACGCACCCACAAAGCATCGTTGAAGCAGAGCACCGGCACTTCTACCCGGTAGCGGTCGCGCAGGTGTGCATGCAGGCCTTGCGCCCGCTCGGGCGTGGCGTCCGGCAGGGGGAGCGGCAAGGTCGCCATGGCCACCAGCATTTCCGGCGGCGCCGGCATGCGAACGTCCCATGCCGCGCACAGGCGGGCAGCGGTAGCGATGGCCACTTCGTGCAGCAATCCGGGGATGTCGCTGCCGCCGCAATTGCGATAGAACTGCAACGCGCTGCCGACCGCCAGCCAGGCGGAGGGATCGCGGGTGCCTACCCAGTCGAAGGCGAGTGGAAAACCCTCGTCCATGCGCAGCGACACCACCGGCGGCTGCAGAAAACCGCTGGCATGCGGAGCCGCCCAGAGAAAGCCGCAGCCCTTGGGCGCATACAACCATTTGTGCGCGTTTCCCACGTACCAGTCGGCTCCGACGTGTTCGAGCGACAGCGGCAGCATGCCGGGGGCATGGGCGCCATCGACCAGCACCTGCACGCCTCGCGCGCGGCACAGCGCGATCATCTCCTGCAGCGGATAGACGACGGCCAGTGGCGACGATACGTGATCGAGCAGCGCCATGCGGGTGCGGGGGCTCAGCGCGGCGGCGAATGGCTCGAGAATCTGCTGCCGGTCCTGCAGCGGAAACGGCATGGCGAATTCGCGGAGTTCGATTCCGTTCTGGCGGGCGACGAACCGGGCGACGTTTTTCACCGCCGGATAGGCGTGCGATGCAAGCAGCAGTTCGTCTCCCGCGCGCCAGGGAAAAGAGCGCAATACCGCGTTGACCCCGGCCGTTGCATTCTCGACAAAGGCCAAGTCGTCGCTGCGCGCGCCCAGAAATCCTGCCAGTTCGCCGGCGGCTTTTCGCAGCAGGCCGGGCAGGTCGTCAGCCATGAATTGCACCGGCTGGCGTTCGAGACGGTCACGCCAGGCTTGCTGCGCATCGAGCACGATCCTGGGGGCGGCGCCGTATGAGCCGTGATTGAGAAAGTGCAGGTACGGCTCCAGCAGCCAGTGCCGGCGCATTTCAGCGGCATGAGCGAGAACCGGGTTGTTCAAGATGCAGGCGATGGGCTGCGGCTCTTGGAAATCAGGTCGTAGGCGACCTGCACCTCCTGCGCCTGCTGGGTGGCGACGGCAATCATGTCTTGCGGTACCCCCTGGCCCATGAGCTTGTCCGGATGATATTGGCTCATCAGTTTGCGGTAAGCCCGTTTGATTTCCTGATCGCTGCTTTCCTTGCTCACGCCCAGCGCTTTGTATGCATCGTCAATGGCGCTCGCAGAGGCTTGCGGGCTGCCCGCAAAGTGCGACTGGTTCAGCACCATGTCGAGCATGCGCCGGAACGCAGACTGGTCGTAGCCTAGGTGCTCGGCGACATCCGTCAGCAGGCGCTCTTCCGCCGGGTCGATGTTGCCGTCGGACAGTGCCAGAACGATGAGATAGACCAGCAGCATCTGTTTCAGGCTGTGGGTATGGCCGCATGCGGCCATGAATTCCTTCAACTGCGGCGCATGATCGAAATCCGTGGCCGCACCCTGCTTGAACAGCGCGATGGCCTGCTGCCTGTGCTCTGCCGATAGTCCCAGCTTTCCGAAAAGCTGTTCCGTATGCTCGATTTCATCTTGCGAAATGTGGCCGTCAGCCTTGGCAAGCTTGCCCATCAGAATAAACACGGTCTCGAGGAAAACCGACTGGCGGTGCGCGCTGCTGAGCGGATTGACGCCGCCCATGCCGTAGGCGCTGTACCGGTCAATAGCGCTCCCCAGAAAATAACCGGCAAGCGCACCTAATATGCCGAATGAAAAATACCCGATCAGGGCGCAAACGAATTTGAACAAAGCTACTCCCAAGGATTGCCGGTAAAAGAATTCCGCGATTATAAGCGCATGGCGTCCCAGTCATGCCGGTGTTGTCGCAGTTGCGAAGAAGCCTGATCCACAGTAGACTTGATTCTTGTTACTTATTCAAGCGGGCCAAATGACCAAGACCTCCAGCACTCACGGCGGCAAACGCCCTGGCGCCGGCCGCAAACCCGGCAGCGGCGGCGTAGCACAACCGACCACCGTCATGCGCGTGCCGGCAGGCCAGTCTGGCATCATCCGCGATTTCATTGCCACGCACCAAAAGAAACTCCAGCATGAAGCGCTGGCCAATGTCATGGACGTATCCCGCCTCGCGCCGGACGATGGCATGGCCCTGCCGCTGTACACGACCAAGGTCGCCGCCGGACTGCCGGCGCCGGTCGACGATCATGTCGAAACGCGGTTGAGCCCGAACAGCTATCTGGTGAAATACGAAAGCACGACTTTCTGCGTGCGCGTCAAAGGCGACTCCATGATCGATGCCGGCATTTTCGACAATGATGTGCTGGTGGTGGACCGGTCACGGGATGCGCAGGTCGGCGACATCGTGCTGGCGGTGCTGGACAGCGAGTTTACCGTCAAGACGCTGGGCCGGTCGAAATCGGGGCCGCGCCTGATTCCGGCCAACAAGGATTTCCCGGTCATCGAGGTGAGGGAGGGTCAGTCCTTTGAGGTCTGGGGCGTGGTCACCGGCTCCATGCGCAAGTTCAAGTGACGCAACCGCCTCTGCCCCTTGGGACGGGGCGGATGGTTGTCGGCACAGGCTCAGGCAAGATTCGCCTTGATCAGCAGCTGCGCTGCCTCGCGCGCAAACCCCATCGCCCCTGAACGCTCGTTTAGCTGCTCGGAAAGTATCGCACCTTCGATCAGCATGGAGAGTTGCTGTCCTAGCGATTCTGCCGATTTTGCTCCTGCCTCGCGTGCCAGCGATGTCAGATATTCACGGAATTCCCGGGCCAGTTCCGCCGACAGCTGATTGATCGGGCTGTCCTGCTGGGGGAATTCGGCGCTGGCTTTCAGAAACGGCAGTCCGTTGCATTCCGGATTCTGCAGCCATTCCTCGATGCAATCGAACAGGCTATCCAGTTTCCGGGATGGCTCCGGGCCGACCTTGTCAAGCCGGGCGGTCAGCCATGCATAAAACTCCTGGCTCCGTAGCGAGAGTACCGCCAGCACCAACTCTTCCTTGGTGCGGAAATACTTGTAAAGCGTCATCTTGGCGATGTCTGCTTCGGCCACGATGGTATCTACGCCGGTGGCATTGATTCCCCGCGCCTGGAACAGGTCCGAGGCGGTGGAGAGGATGTGCTCGCGCATGTTGCGTTTCATGGATCAGGATTTGCCACAAAAAATGCTTGCATGAATATACAGACCTGTATACTGTACAGACCTGTACGCATGCTTGGGATCATCCCACAACATCTCCGATATGTCCATGAAGCTGATTGTATGCACCATGCAGCGCCATGCGCCGAATCCGCATTCATGCGGCAGAGGCGGCGGTCTGGCGATCGCATCGAGGCTGGAGAAAATGATGGCCGAAGCCGGGCTGTGCATTCCTCTGGAGCGTGTGTCTTGTCTGGGGATGTGTCTGCAGGGACCGAATGTGCAGTTGTTGCCGGATGGCAAAAACTGGCATGCGGTCAGTCCCGGGGCGGTGGAGGAGATCGTTGCGCATCTGAAACGGCGCAATGCCGGGCCTTGAATTGGGAAAGCGAGAAAACGCCATGGAATTCATGCATAAAGCCAGTGTTTTTTTAATTTTCTGTTCCGGGGATGTCGATGAAATTATTGCGTACCTGAAGCAATGGGGATTGAAACTTTAATATTGATAAGTTGAGAGGAGCATCATGGAAATAAATTTGAAAATGGGTGTTTTTCTGGTTTTCTGTTCGCTGGCGTGTGCCTGGTTGGGCACGTTCGCCCGCTGGTTCCCGATCAAGGGGCTGGATGGCGGATTGATAAAGGATTACGGCCTGCTGATCAAGGCGCATATCGACTACATCCTGATGGCCGGACTCAACCTGATTGTTTACGCCGTGGCCAAGGCGGGCGGTTTCGTGCTGCCGGTTGAGGCGTGCTGGCTGATCGCGATCGGTGGCTTCACCAATCCTACCGTGTTCACCATCGCCATGCTCAAGCCGGACTTCTGGCAGTTTGCGTGGGCAAAAATCTATACAGCTGCAACTTTCGTGCTTTCTACGGTCGGCTTTGTCTGGGCCGGCGTGGTGCTGTGGAACGGAGCCTGAGCCGGCTGGCGGCGGTTGCCTAGAGTTGCATCGCCGCCGGCGCGTAGGAACACTTGACGGTGTGATACAGCCGGCTGATTTCGTCAAGGTTGGAGGTGGCTGTGTTCAGCGTGTCTATGTTGACGACACCTTCCAGAAAGGCCGCGCGCTGCTCTGCCGCGAGCATCAGTGCTTGCGGGTACGAGCATTGCCCGGTACGGATCAGGTCGTGCATCTGATAAATGGCCGCCAGCCGGTCCGGTCTCGAACTGGGCAACGCGGGCGTGCGTGCCTGCAGTACGGCGCGATTTTTTTCCGCGGGGGCGAGCGGCCCGGGTGTGGACGCCGGCAGCAGTAATGCACCGGATGTCAGGGCCAGCACGGCGACAGAGGCTGCGGCCATGGCGCGGGGCCTGCCGGCACGTGGCGGCCTGGCAGCAGCTATCAGCTTGGCTGCCGCTTCTCCAGCCTGCGCCATGGCGCGGTTGCCCGGACTGCGGATTTCCTCGGTGATGGCTCCTAGCAGAATGAAAGATAACTGGAAGGCCAGTTTTTCCGACTCATCGAGCTTTGCCTCCGCAGTCAGCGCAAGCAGGAATGCATGAATTGCGCGATGGCCATCTGCATCCAGACCGGCAACGAGCAGTTGCTCGCGCATACCGGGGGCCTCCAGCCAGTCCTGCAGTATGCCGAACAGGTTGACGATCCGCGCTTCAGGGGTGGTCGCGGATTTGCTGACCATCCGCTTCAGCCAGTCAGAAAAAAGTGTCTGCATGGGGCAACTCCCGCGAAAGTTAAGTAACGGTCCAGGCTAAGTTATTGCAAAGGATTATGCCGGCGCGCATCCAATTCAGCTTGATGACAGGCTGTGGGTAAGTGTAACGGAAACAACTGATTGGAAGATAGCCTTCAGTCAGCGTGGCTTGCGGTAGGAGCGTATTTTGCAAATTGGTGCTATGTAGATATAAAACTGTTGCCGTGCAGATATTAAATTGAAATTTATTTTTACGCTTGAGATGGCATAGAATATCGCTCAAGGGCGGTCTCGTTTAGGACGTTTTTAGGTTGGAGGGCGCGCAAGCGCAGCATCAACCCCCGCCCGCTATAACATGGGTGCGAATATCCCATTAGTACCAAATAACAAGCGATTTACGGATATGCACTTGATATCTGATCGGGCGACATTCGGCCTTACTGATCCATCTCCCCCCCTTCACCTCTGCTAGAACTTCAGGCGAAAGCCGGGGTTTAACGGTGCTTGCGCCGGTCATTTGGCTGGATACGTCGTTCGCTGCAAAACCGGATCGCCTTTCTTTGGGATCGGGATGCGCAACTTTTCGTTTATCCATCCCAGCGGAATACGCGTACCGGCATCCACCAAGCCTGGGAGTGCATCAGCGAAGGTTTTTAAGTCTGCTGGCTCGCTGGTGTCAAATACCAGCCTTGGCATACGTAGCGTGTCATTGATACCAATGTTGATTGCAAACAGTGGATAAATTAGATCGCGATTGAGGGTACTGGCCAACTGCTTGGCATCAGCTACCAGAAGATCATGGCGTACTTCGTTATGCACGTTGCCCAGAGCGTTGGTGCTGCTCTTGCCGTCTGCCTGGCTGGTGAGCGTGCCGCCAAGGATCGCCTTGCTCTGGGTGCGCTCTGCCCACTCGATCATGTACTGGAAGGGGTCGCTGGCACCCTTGGCGGCTTCCTTGAAGTCGATCATCATGCCTTCGGGGATGATGCCGGCAGCGTCGTGGCCGATGCTGGCCACCGCGCGTAGCAGGGTCAATTTCTCTTCGTCGCTGGCGCCGCTGGGGTAAGTTCCCAGGCGTAGCGGCAGGCCATAGACTTCGAGGAACTCGGCCAGATCCCGCACGCTGTAGTTCTTGAACAGGTAAGGCCACGCCAGCACGCGATGCAAGCTACTTCTGGCAAGATAGCCAGACTTGGCTTTGTGTACGTGAGTAATCCAGCCAAACTGCCATAGCTCAGCCCCATCCATCGAATTGTCTCGCAGCCTAATCTGCGAGCGAGTTGCATGATAGGTCTGGAACCATTGCTGTGGTCGGTGGCTGATTTTCTTTGGAATATGGGTACGCTGGCCCATCATTTCCCATTCGATCTCCAGACAGGCGAAGCCGTGGCCGATAGCGTCCAGCGCATCCAGAAAGACATTCTCGATTTCAGGTATGGCGTGCATCATTCCCTTGATTTCGTCCGCCAATTTGCTCTCTGCTTTGTTGGCGTCTTTAGGTGGCATGATGTCCCAATCGAGTGTCAGAACTGCCCTTTTGCGCTTGCTCATTTCAGCGAAGATATGACCGTCCTTTTCCTCCATGTCCAGGAACAAATCGTGTTGAGCAATGACATCCCCCAGCTCTGCACTGTCCAGTATGTGGGACAGTTTGCCAGGTGTGAGGCCACGGCTCGGATGGCCAGCGTACTGACCATGAAGCCTATCGATATGAGCAGTCTGACTTTCCTTGATCTTGGTGGTATCGATGGGTTTGCCGAAACGGTCTAATATGCCAGCCATTGTTTACACCTTTTCTACTTGCTGAATAAGCCTCATCCACCCCTACGACCGGCTGTAGTCGTGTTGATGCGCAACGGTTTGGTGCGCGAGATTTGCTCAAGCTGAGAAATAAGTCTGCTGACATCATTCACACCCTGCAACACAAGCTTGTCGATCTGGATACTTGTCACATTGCCGGTGTTAGTGTCGCCGGTCGCTCGCACTCCAAGCCTGCCTGATTTATCTCGTTCCAGCGGCATGATGGCTTCCGGGCCGGCCTCGCCCATCATGCCCATGTCAAAAACAGTCGGTCGATTAACGATGCTATTGGTGAATGCGCCGCCCTGGGCAAACTTCTGGATGGCGCCGTTCCTGAAAATATTGCCTAGCGCGGAGAATGCAAAGAAATCATTTCCTACATAATTGCCGTTTGCGTCCCAACTGCTGACAAACTCTCCTGGCGTTCCCTGGTTTCTGATGGCACCACCCGTTTTTGAGGAAATCACACCATTTTGTGGGTTCCACAGTGCAGCAACTGTTTCGGCGGCGCATTTCAATCTCCTTAAAGTGTTGCTGTTGGTTGAAAACCACCGGGGGCGGCCATGATGTTTACATGGCCGGGGACGGTGCTTAAGCCTCGCGGAAGAGCCACGCGACTTTCCCTGATCCGCCATATCAGGAGGTGTACGCTGAAATGAACCTATCAGCGTATCCAGCACCATGCCACGGTATCGACTATGGCGAACCTGTCTCGGCGAGAGTAACAAGATGCTGTTCTGCTCAATGGATCACTGAGCTATCGTTATGGCCTGCTCCGGCCAAATTTGCTTTACCATTTCGTCGCGCAATGATTCGCGCGCTTCACACTGAGCATTGATCCCATTGCCACCGCTAAAGATTGTGTCAATGATCTCGTTATTGATGAATTCCGCCAGACTCCAGCGCATGCCACTTTCCCAATACGCTACATAAGCCTGCTTGATGAGATCAATGCATCCTTGTTGCTCTTTGATTTCCTGAATAATCTGGCTGCACTTGGTCCCCCATATCTTTTTCTCCGCCAGATCAATTTCATTTCTTAAATTGGGCGCAGCTTTATCAAGTACGCCGATCGCGCGCTCGATGTTTTTCACCAGGAGATCGCCGTCCTCCTTATACTGCTCCGCAGTTTTGACGGCAGCGCGAGACTCCTCCAGCTCTTGCGCGGTCAACGCCTTGGACAGCGAGTAATTTGCCGTTGACAGCAAGCTGCCTGCAGAGCTGATTTTTTGCTCCAACTCCTTCTTGCGCGTTTTCAATTCGCTAAGTTCTGACTCTGCAGAGACCAGTTTTTGCTTGGCTTCCTGATGTGCTTTGATGAGGTTTTCCATTGATGTCTCCAAGTTGAGTGGATGCGTTGATAGGGTTATCTGCCACGCATTAAATTTGCAGTGCAGATATTGCGCACCTGGCGCACGGTGATGCCAAAGGCGCGGGCCGTGTCGCGTTGGCTGGCTCCGCGTGCCACGCTATCCAGCACGGCGGCATGTTTGGCGCGTTGCTGTACTTTTGTAAGGTTGGGGACTTCCAGCACATCGCCACCGTAGATGCTTGCAATGGCCTTGGCAGCATCCATGCCAATTAGCGCGCCAAGCCCTTCTCCTGGCTGGGGGTGTATCGGCACATAGAGCCGCGTACCTCCGTAGGATTCAACAATGGCGATAATGTGCTGCAAGCCCACGTAACCCAGCAGCGCACGCATGGAATTTGGCAACGCCGCCTGCAACAAATGTTCGGTGATGCCTTGCCAGGACACGTCAGATGAGTTTTTCATGGGGAAATCATTCCCTATGAAACGGGATTTATTAAGGCGGAAATCTTTCCGCATGACACGCCTATACGGTCAGGCGTAGATTGGAATAGCCCCGCCGTCCAAGGCTACCTCTTACCTTTCTGGGGCTTTGATCAGGTGACGGCGGGGTACGTTGGCGTCCGGCGTTTTGAATGAATCCATGATTGGTGGGGGACTCGAACCCCATAGAGCAAATGAGCTTTCCAGGTCGCTCGCAGCTACCCTACCTTGCGGCCTCACACGCCTTGCCTCCAGGGAGCGACTCTACCAATCAGGGAACCAAAATATAACGCACTAGCCTGTAACGGTTTCAGGGCTTGTCTGGACAGGAACGGTGCGCTGGCTTAATTCAAGCTCCATTCTACGAATATCCTGCTGCAACAGTTCCAGCAGCGAATAAGCCGCGCCGATCAAGTTGCCTGCATGCTGATACCCGCCGGCAGAGTCTTGCAGGGCGACAAGATCGGGCACTGATTCCAGCACGCTCATCGCCTGGTCAAGATGCGCACCTGCGTCATACCATGCGCCAGGGAGATTATCGCTCATGGCTAGCCTCCGCTTCTTCTCCAGCTTGCAGTGCTCTTTCCAGCGGAGTAATCAGCATATCCAACAAGGTGACAAAATCGCCTCGGTTGAGAAATTCAAAGCCCGGATCGTTGCCGTTGCCATCGGATGCGCTGTAAGGCATGGCGAGACCGTACACGGCCCGCAATGCTTGGCGGTGCTGTTCGGCAGCGTCCACCACGTCCCGATACCGCAATAGCCTGGCTTCCCGTTCCGCTTCACGCTTGGCGCGGATTTCATCGCTCTTGGGGACGGCATAGGATAGCAACTCGGCAACTCTCTGGGCGCGCGGGTCGTTGTCGTCAAAACCGTGTTGGATTTCTTCCTGCTGCTGGGCGGGGGCTTGGGTGTTGTCACTCATGGCATTTCTCCTGTATTAGCGGTTTCGTTTTCCACAACCCAGACGCCAATCGGGGTGGCGGAACCGTGCGGGTTGGCGTACCGGATACAGGAACCGGCGAGCCTCGCGGCTCCCCGCACGGCCCGCCAAAACTTGAGGCTTGCCATGCGATGGACGTAAAAATAGCCGCTGTGGCGGCCTGTCCGCCTGTATTTCGGGACGCCAATCCCGGCGCGGCATGAGGCCGCGACTTGTGGCCACTCTAGCGCCGCACGGTGGGCGCGTCAAGCGGATTTTGGTATAGTTAAAACAAGGGCGGATTCGTCTTGGACGTAATGGTCAGGGTTCGCACATTGGCTCCCGCCCGCTTTTCCCCGCAAGCGCTAGAATTCGGTTGCGTCCAGTGGTTGGCTGGCCTTGCTGAACCGCACCCGCGACGGAGTAGGCAGGGAATAAGCACATTATTTGCTACAATTGGGAGCAGCGGGTGACGACTGGAAATTCGGCGTCCAGTCAGCCAGGCCATTATGGTCGGTGGCGATGGAGGGACAGCCGGCCTCCCACCCGCTCAAGAATTTGCCTATAATGTGCGCAAGGGCGGACTCGTTTCGGACGTTGAGGTTAGGGGGCTTGAAAAAGCAGCATTAACTCCCGCCCGCTATCTCTCGGTGCTCTACCGATTCTTCAAAAGCGTTAAAATCTGCGCAATCGTACTACAAACGATTTTTCTGGTTTTTGGCTGCCCGACTATCCATAGCAAAAAACACCCGCGTTAACATACCGTTAACTCAAGCCGTAGGGCTATGCCTGATTGCCGGTGTCGGCTGGTTCTGCATCATTCCCTTTTTTGAAGTGCAAAAGTGCGCCGATGGCCTTGGTGGCAATCTCGCTGCTAAGGAATTTAAGGTTATCCACGCCCCACTTGAATTTGAGCCAGCGGCGTAAGCCGGGTTTGTCGGGGTAGCCTTTCCAGGCATCCCACAATTTTTGCATCTTGAGCTTTTGCGCGTAGGTGGCATGGCCGGGCGCGCGTTTCGGTTCCATGCGCCTTTCGTGTTCGGCGGTGGATTCAAATCCCAGCCGGTTGAATTCGGCCATGACGGCAGCAAAGCCCGGCATATCAAGTTGCTTTGCGCTTTGCACCCCGGCGACACGGCCCAGCATGGTGCGATAATCCTCTTCGGCTATGTTCAGGGCTTTTTGCGCGATTTTGATTTGGGCAATATGGGTTCGGGTGATGTTTCCGGGGTTGCTCTTTGGTTTTGTGCTCATGATTGGCCTTTTCGTCGGTTGGTCGTGGTCATGCCCTGTCGATTTGCGCGGCTAAGGCTTCGAAGGTGTCGGCATCCATGCTCAGGCTGGGGTAGTAGTTTTCGCGCAATGCCAGGATTTTAGTCAGGGTGCGCAATCCGCCAGATTGGCCGGGGCGGGAGGCAATTTCCACGGCTGCTTTGCGAATGCGCGCTCCGGTGATGCCTTTCCAAGTCAGGAAGGCTTCTACGTCCTGCTCCAGTGTCCTGGGGAAATCAAAGCGCGTGGCGCGGCTGGCCAGTGCGGAAAAGTCCTGCTTTTTCTTGCTCCATACGGTGTTTGATAGTTCAGGGTTGCCAATCAGGACGATGGCCGCACCGCTTTTGTCGTAAATATCGCGGGCAATGTCTATCGAGGAGCCTAGGTAATTGCATTCGTCCAAGATCAGGCAATCTCGCTGGTTCAGCTCCCTGCATATGGCGCTCATCATGTTGCCGTTTCGATAGGCGCTCCTACCGATCTCGATTTCGCCTACCAGCGCCCCTAGGATCGCTTGGAGGGCGGCAGAATCGTTGCGATCCGCCCTGGTAAATTCCACGCGCAGCGCTCCTGGCTTGTTGAAACCGCGTGGATTGGTTTTGACGTATTCGATGGCGGCCCATGATTTGCCGATGCCAACATCGCCAGTGATGGCTACAAAATCCCCGGTGCGGTGCGCATTGGCGATGATGGCATGGATTTTTTCCAATGTTGGTGTCGGTGCGAAGCTGTCCGGCTGCTCTGTGTTTTTCCGGATTTCAAGCCATTCCTTCAAGGCGTTAAATGCCACATCCTGCTTGGTGCCATCAGCCCGGGTATATCCGATATTCTGGCGATCCAGCATTTTTTTGATATGGTTTTCTGGTATACCAGTTTGTCCGATAAGGCGATCCAGCAAATATCCGGTATCTAGAATAGTCTCGACTTGCAACAGGATGTCTTCCTGTTCCAGGGTGAACGGGCTTGATTTGATCATGGGATTTTCTTTCGTTGGGAGGATTCCAGTAAGAGCCTGTCCAGGTCGATAACCTTGGCCGGTTCTACGGGTTCTGGCATGGCCTCAATGCCGATAATTTCGCCGGTTTTCTTGTGCTGGAAGCTGCCAGGCAGTAAGGATGTTTCTCTGGCTTTCGGCGGATTCTTGCGGGCATCTGCCAGTGCTGCGACTTGCGGGGTAATACCGATCTCTATGCCAGGCGGCAAGGTTGGTAGCGGTTCGTGCATAGCGTTATGGCGGGCGATTTCTTCCACCATGTCAAGTTTGACGGTACCAGCCTTTTCGTCACGGACATGTTGCAGCAGCAGCCCCTTACGACGGGAGTTTTCCACGGCTCCGGCGCGGTCTGTAGGAGCAAATTTTTTTGCCTGCGGGATTAGGTTTGGTCTTTCCTGCTCATCCAGCCAGACCAGGTGTGACTTGTCCCATTTGGCTGCCCGCACTTCGATATATGAGCCGATTAACGGGATCAGGCAGTCGGCGTAATACCATTCACCGTTGACCTGGATGCCGTTGGTATGGACCTTGGATCGTTCGAGGGTTGAGAACGCAAAGAGGAAAACCTCATACGAGGCGATGTAGGGTTGCCACCTATCGGCATAAAAAGCGCGCTTGCGGTCATTCGGGGATGGTTTTTCTCTCTGCTCAGTGTTTCTGTAAAAAGTCATTACCTGGTTAAATGACTGCTCGAATTCTTGTTCATTGCCGGGGTATGGGATGGGTTTTTTACCGACGCGATGGGTGCGCTTATTCATGCGGTTGCCGCCGATCCAGCCGGGGATCATGGAAAAGTAATTCTGTTCGAGGTTGCCAAATACAGCCTCAATGGCTTTTGCCGGTGCGTTGTATGGCTTGGCGCGAATTACCGTGTCGGATGGTGGTTGGGCCGATTTCGGCTCGTCGCAGCCAGTTGCTATGTCGATCTCTCCGGCGCTGGCAATTACCACATCAAACGCTTGGGCCAGACCAGCCAAGGCGCGGAAGCCATCCATCATTTCATCCCACTTGTATTCTGAGCCGTTGTCCAAGTACAGGAGGCGCGGCAAGCCCCAATCCTTCACCATTGCCACGAAGGCACGCGCGATATGCTCTTGCTTAATGCCCTCTCGTTTGCCGAGAAAAACAAGGGTAGTGTGCATGTCACCTGACACCCAATCTAGCCAAGCAATCAGGCGCGGCGTGATTTCTCGACCATCAGCGGTTTGAATAAGGATGTCTACCGGGTGCACGTCACCGATGACAATATCCATCGGTTTGTAGCCGTCCAAGTTACGAATGATGCGTGGCTCGTAATGATCGGCAAACCGCTTGGCATCTTTTTCCTTGATGGCAACTTTTGGAAGCCCTGAACAAGTCTGCCGCCCTGTAAAATTGTGAATGAGCCAACCACTCTCTCAAGCCACCATGAAACAAATGAGTTTTGCCGCCAGTGAATACGTGAAGAAGCCGAAGCAGACGCG
>Ga0172373_10000728_pt1 | contig 54227 bp, 48 predicted proteins | sample Lak10m_2_FD_114546 | JGI IMG/M metagenome (GOLD analysis project Ga0172373, IMG submission 114546) | Freshwater microbial communities from Kabuno Bay, South-Kivu, Congo - kab_092012_10m | ecosystem: Environmental > Aquatic > Freshwater > Lake | place: Democratic Republic of the Congo... | reverse complement strand
GAAAACAAAGTTATATTTGCCATAGGAGAGAGTTGTTTTGTTGTGCAACTCAAAGTTAATTTGAGATACGAAATTCTCTCTCTTATTTTTACTTTTTTATTAAAACGTTTGGGACGCTATTGTATTTGAATCTATTGTATTTACATACATTGGCTTTTACATCACTATTTAATCGACAATATTTATTTGTTCGTCGTTTGTACTACTTTAAAATTTAATGGGACAAAATATTTTTTTAAACGAGTTGTTAAAATTCTTTAAAGTTTTTCATTGTTTACCTTTGAAGGCTTTTACATTAAACGGAATTCAAAAACGTATGTCTCAAAAAGAAGTATTTATAGTCGCAGCAAAACGTACACCAATGGGTAGGTTTATGGGGAGCTTTTCCTCCATGAGTGCAACAGATTTGGGTGCAGTTGCAGTAAAATCTGCTCTTGAACAATCTGGTCTCGAAAGTGAATTAATTGATGAAGTTTTTTTAGGCAATGTTTTGCAAGCTGGTGTTGGTCAAGCACCTGCTAAACAAGCTGCACTAAGTGCTGGTATTCCCGATACAGTTCCGTGTACAACCATTAATAAAGTTTGTGCATCCGGAATGAAGACCATTACACTTGGGGCTCAAACGATACTTGCGGGCGACAACAACGCAGTAGTTGTTGGTGGTATGGAAAACATGTCTAAAGTTCCGCATTACATGGATGCGCGTGGAGGTACAAAATTCGGAAACATTAACTTGTTGGACGGGATTAGTAAGGATGGTTTGTTGGATGTTTACAGTAAAGTACCCATGGGCAACTGTGCTGAATTGTGTGCTACAAAGTATGAAATAACGCGAGAACAACAAGACGAATTTGCCATTACATCATACAAACGCGCCAGCAATGCGTGGGAAGAGGGTCGTTTTTCCGCTGAAGTAGTTCCAGTTAGTGTTCCACAAAGAAAAGGAGATCCGAAAGTGATTTCAAAAGATGAGGAATACACCAATGTGGTACTTGATAAAATCCCAACGTTAAACCCTGCATTTGATAAACAAGGAACCATTACTGCAGCGAATGCTTCTACGTTAAATGATGGGGCCTCTGCTCTATTATTAGTTTCTGCGGAATACGTTGAAAAATACAAGTTGAAACCGTTGGCTCGAATTGTAAGTTATGCTGATGCTGCACAAGCGCCAGAATGGTTTACAACCGCTCCAACATTAGCTGTAAACAAGGCACTTGAAAAAGTGAATTTAACTAAAGATGATATAGATTTTTGGGAGTTGAATCAAGCTTTTTCAGTTGTTGGCTTAGCAAATATTAAATTATTAGGCTTAGATTCGGAGCGAGTTGATGTCAATGGTGGTGCTGTTGCTTTGGGTCATCCGTTAGGCAGTTCAGGATCCCGTGTGGTGGTTACACTTTTACATGTTTTAAAGCAACGAAACGGGAAGTTCGGTTGTGCAGCCATTTGTAACGGTGGCGGTGGAGCAACCGCAATAATCGTCGAAAATTTGAATTAAATATAAAAAAGCCGTTTTATTCGGCTTTTTTTATGTTTCCTTAGTCTCATACGTTTAACTTTGTTACCCGTTTGAATAGATTTATGAGAAACTTTTTTAAGATGGAGGACATGAACAACCGTGTATTTGGTTTAGATGTTCTTCGATTTGTTGCGATATTCATGGTGCTTATTGGGCACAGTTTACTTTTCGTACCCCAAGATTACAAACCGTATTTTTATAAATTCCTTCTAGACGGGGTTGCCATATTCTTTGTATTGAGCGGCTATTTGATTGGTGGGATTTTGATTCGACAATTAGAGCGTGAAAAACCAACATTTAAAGGATTGCTTCATTTCTGGAAAAGACGTTGGATGAGAACGTTACCTGCTTATCTTGTCGTTCTTATTATTCTATTAGTTTATACCTCACTTGTTTTACCGCATAACATACCAGGTAATTGGTACCGGTTTTTATTTTTTACTCAAAATCTATTTGCTGAACGCCCACCTTTTTTTGCTGAGGCTTGGAGTTTAAGTATTGAAGAATGGTTTTACCTTACCGTTCCATTCATCTTGTTTTCTTTGTTGTATCTATTAAAAACACCAGTTAAGTGGACGATCTTGTTTGTTTCTCTGACTATCATTGGTTGTATTTCTTATTACCGTTATCACCTGTATCATGTTTATGGGTTTAATGGGAACCTATCTGAAGTGGAAGCATTCAAAGATTATATACAATTGAATATTGAATATGCCGTGGTTCCGCGCTTAGACACCATCATGTTTGGATTAATTGGTGCGTTTTTAGCACATTACTACCCCAAAATATGGAGTTCGAATTTGAAATACATCTTGTGTCTTACTGGAATGTTGATAGCCTATTACACCAAGTTTAACATGGGAAAAAGTTATGCGGAGTATAATGCTGTTTGGTTGTCTGGAATACGTTCATTGTGCTTTTTCTTTATGCTGCCTTTATTTGCTAACATGAAAAAAGGTTTGGGGAAGTGGACAAGCTGGGTTACTTTCTTCAGTTTAATATCTTACTCCATGTATTTGGTGAACTTGAACATCGTATCAAACATGTTAATTAAGAACATCATTAATGGACATTACAAAGGCAAATTACCTCCACCTGACCATTGGTATGTTAACTATATTTTGTTTTGGGTATTTACCGTCTCAATTTCTTTTATTTCATATAAGTTGATTGAGGTTCCATTCATGAAATTACGTGACCGCAAAAAAGCTCACACGGCATGAAAAAAGTCCTTCTTTTAAATGGGTTTATATTACTTCTGATTGCTGGTACCTTCTTCGGGATTTATCTCAGTCAGCGTAGTAGAAATCATTTTTATAAAGGCAATAACAAACGCATCCATTTTGTCGGTCGATTTTCATTTACAGAAGAAACAGCCGAAGTGAGTGCGCCAGGAGCATATTTTGAATTTCGTTTCGATGGCGAGCGTTGCGAGCTGCAACTGCAAGATGAAGTACTTTACGGTATGGTGCACAATTACATCAATATTCAACTTGATGGTAAAGATTATAATCGCATAAAATTAGATCGTAAGTTAAATCGAATTGTTATTCATGCTTTGGGCAAAGGTATTCACACGGTAAAGGTGAGCAAAGATACGGAGACCAAAATGGGTCGTATTTCCTTACTCGGTATTAGCTGTAGAGAATTACTTCGCTACAAGCCCAAAAAGAAAAAGTTATTTGAATTTATCGGAGATTCCATGACTTGTGGAAATGGCGCAGATTTATCAGGTGTTTCTTGCGATGAAGGTGAATGGTATGACCAGCATAATGCATCGCACAATTACGCAAGCATCGTGGCTTCTTATTTTGATGCTGATTATCGATTAAGTGCAGTATCGGGAATTGGTGTAACCAAAAGTTGCTGTGGTTTGAAGAAGACTATGCCAGAAGTCTACTTTAAAACCGAGTTCAACGAAAATTTACCTACAGTGAATTTCAAAGATTATGAATCACCAGATGCGGTGTTTTTTACTTTGGGTCAGAACGATGGTTCAGGTGTTGGTGAATATTTTATTCAAACCTATACGCGATTCATCAAAAGAGTTTCTAAGTTATACCCTAATGCCATAATCGTCTTGTGTTCTAGTCCAATGGCACAGAAACAGCAATTAGTCGACTTAAAACTTGCTTTAAAGCAGGTAAAACAACGCGTCGAGAAATCGATTAAATCCACCGTATTATTTTACCCTTACAAGAACACCTATCGTTCAGGCTGTAAATTTCATCCTACCTTAACCCAACACAAACTGATGGCAAAAGAATTGATACACTTTTTGCGATCAACTCATTCAGGGCAGGTTTTTAATCATTGAGGCATTTCGTTGGGAAGCGTTTCTTTAGTTGCTTTAACCACCCGGTTGTATACCTTTTCGTATAACGGCAATATTGTTTGAATATCAAATGCTTTTGTGCGGTTTAGTGCTTGTTTTTTGAATAAGCTTAAACGTTCTGGATCATCTAACAGTAAAAGCGCATTTTTAGCCATGTCTTCAACATCCCCAACATGTGATAAAAATCCTGTTTCATTGTGGATGTTTACTTCCGGTATCCCTCCCGTATTTGATGATATCACCGGAACACCAACGGCCATCGCTTCTAAAGCTGCGAGCCCAAAGCTTTCGGTTTCAGAAGGCAATAAGAATAAATCTGCATGACTTAAAACGACCTGAGTATCTCGTATTTTACCCAGAAATATAACGTCTTCACACAACTGCAGTTCACGAACCAAGCGTTCAACAGAATAACGCTCTGGACCATCACCTGCTAAAATTAATTTTGCTTTAATTTTTTTTCTGACCAAGTGAAATACTTGCACTACATCCTCAACTCGCTTAACTTTTCTGAAATTAGAAATGTGACATAAAATATATTCACCATCTGGAGCGTATTTCGAACGAATATTTGCTGATCGAACCAAGGTATCTGAATTGGCAATGAAATTTGGAATCACGTCGATGTGTCGATCGGTATGAAACAACTTTAGGGTGTCAGATTTCAGACTTTCAGACACTGCAGTTACGGCGTCAGATTCATTGATGCAAAATGAAATCACTGGTTCAAATGAAGGGTCACGTCCAACTAAGGTTATATCCGTACCGTGTAACGTGGTTACAAATGGTATAAAAATACCCTTTGACTTTAATATTTGCTTGGCCATAAATGCTGCAGAGGCATGCGGTATGGCATAGTGTACATGCAATAAATCTAATTTTTCGTAATCTACGACATCTACCATTTTACTGGTTAATGCTACTTCATAGGGTGCGTAATCGAATAAAGGATAATCGTTAATGGTAACCTCATGATAAAAAATGTTTTCACGAAATGATCCTAATCGTACAGGTTGCGAATAGGTTATGAAATGAATTTCGTGACCTTTGGCAGCTAGCGCCTTACCTAATTCTGTTCCAACAACACCGCTACCGCCAAACGTAGGATAAAGTACAATTCCAATTTTCATTTAAACTTTTTTACGATTCGAAACAGCATCATAGATGACGTGTTGTACTTTAGTTCTTATCCCCATATCCCGCAACCTCCAATTGTCTTGATCCGGACAAACCCGATTACTCAGGAAGACATAGTTGATGCCTGTTTTTGGATCTGCCCAAGCTAAAGTACCTGTAAAACCAGAGTGACCATAGCTTAGTTGTGAAGCAGATTCATCACATGTCCCACCACCACTGGCGTTAGGTCGATCAAAACCCACTCCTCTCCTATTTCCTGAAAATTGAGCTTTTGTGTACTCTTCTATTACTTCCGGAGCGATATAATTAACACCTCCATAGGAACCTTTGTTTAGGAAGAGTTGGAATAAAGAGGCTAAATCTGTTGCATTCGAAAAGCAGCCAGCGTGACCTCCTACACCACCTAACATAGCAGCACCTGGGTCATGCACGAAACCATGAATCAGTTGTTTTCTAAATGCTTGATCATTTTCTGTTGGTACAATCCTTATGCTAGGGAAGTGCTTAAGGGGTTGATAGGATACCGTTCTCAATCCCATTGGAGTATAAATTTCTTGAGCTAAAAATTCTGCAAAAGTTCGACCTGATTGTTTTTCAATAATGCGTTTGATGAAGTAGTATCCCAAATCGGAATATTCGTATTTTTTCGCACCCAAGGTTGATGACATGATTGTTCTGTACATGGTGTCGACATAGGTATCTCTCATCCACAAGTCATGAGCCACTTCCAAGTTGTGTTCATTATCCTGCTTGGTTGCATATATCTTAGGATTTGGTTTGCCGTCCTTTAATGTTTTCTTGTAGAAGGCAATCCATGGGGTTAACCCTGCCTGATGTGTCATCATTTCACGAATGACCATCGCATTAAAATTCGGAAAAGGCTTCGTAAGTTCTGGTAGGTAATCACCAAGTTTTTTATCCAAGTTGAATTTCCCTTGGGTTTGAAGTCGCATAATACCCGTAGTGGAACCAGCGATTTTTGAGATGGATGCGATGTCGTACAAATCAGTTGGTTGCACCGAATCTTTGCTTTCATACGTATGTGTTCCAAAAGCTTTTCGATAGATGATATCACCGTGTAAAGCAACTACTATTTGGCAACCTGGATAAGCTCCTTTTTTGATGCCGTCGAGCGCAATTTCATCAATTTCTTTCAGTTTTTTTGGGTCGATTCCATGTGCTTGTGGGAAACTAAACTTTAATCGACCTGTTCGTTCTATATGAATACCGGAACCTAATGCGTATTCCCCGGGAATCGAAACAGGCAATTTGCCATAAGATTCACTAGCACCAAATAACAGTTGTATTGCAGCCAGATCAGCATAACGATTGTTTTCATAGGCTACCACAATACCATGAATATGAGATAAATCTCCAAATTCACTCAATGCATAAGGGCTTCCCATTAACAATAATGTAACTTGTTTAGCTTTGATTTTTTGAAGGAATGCTTTGATGTCTTCACCAAATGAGTATTTATTTTTAGCACGTAAGCTAGAGGCGTGAAGAGAAACCACTACGGTTTCGTGTTGATTGATTTTTTCATTAAAATCCTCCAACCCTTCCTTGGCGGTGTAATAATGATAGTAATCTACATCTGCAAATAAATCAACTGCTTCTTGGAGATGACCAGTATGTAAACCAAGTGCTACAAACGCTGGTTTTTGATCAAGACGCTGCAATTGAAGTCCTTCCCCATCATTTTTTAACACCGTGCAAGCCTTCTCAAAGGTTTGATGTTTGATAAACTCTTTTTCTTGCTCCGTAAATGATTGATTAGGCTGCTGTTTAACGATGAACTTGTGTTTCGATTTTAAGATTTTTAAACAGCGGTTATTGAGGTCTTGCATACTAATTGTTCCATTCCCAACTTTCTCATGAATTGCTTCAATGGCTCCTGGTACGTCCTCAGGCATCAGTAAAATATCACATCCTGCTTCAAAGGACTTAACCGCTGCCTCAACCTTGCCATAATTTTCTGTAATGGCCTCCATGTTTAAGGCATCCGAAACAACCAATCCTTTAAATTTCATTTTTTGTTGAAGAAAATCGTGTATGATTAATTTCGACAAAGATGCCGGTGTCTTACTTGGATCTAAAGCAGGTACATTGAGGTGACCGATCATAAATGAACTCAACTCTTCGTTGATACCGGCTTGAAATGGAAAGAGATCTTTTTGAGTAAGTGTATTTAAATCAACATCCAAGGTAGGTAATTCCAAATGGGAATCTTGACTCGTATTACCATGACCAGGAAAATGTTTCAAGCAGGAAACAACACCATTACCCTCTAATGACTTGGCAAGTGTAAGGGCGTGAGTTGTTACCAGTTTTTGATCTTCTCCAAAAGACCTAAATCCAATTACTGGGTTTGCAGCGTTAGAATTTACATCTGCCACAGGTGCAAAATTGAAGTTAATTCCAATTCTTCGGCATTCTTCGGCCATCAGGCTACCAATTTTTCTGGTTATTGCCGTATCATTTGCTGCACCGAGGGTCAATGCATAGGGAAAACGCTCGCCATCAAATAAGCGCATGTTTGTCCCCCATTCTGCATCCATAGCTATGAACAACGGTAATTTGGCTTGTGCTTGAGTTGATTTAATAGCCTCCTTTAGATTCGATAATTCGCCCTGAAAGAAAATAACTCCACCGACCTGTTGCTCACGAATTAATCGCAGTCCGTCTTCAACAGATTTTGGATCATTAGATGATATATTGATCATGAAGCATTGAGCGATTTTTTCTTTGGTTGATAAGCTCGCTAAAGCTTGTTTAGCCCATTCATCTGCATTCAATGAAGACGCTATCGCCAGTTTTTTTACTGGAGTTAATGGTTTTGATTTCCCTTTTAATAAGACTGTACCGGAATAAGCTAAAAGACCTAAAACAACAACAGCAACACCAGTTATTACCTTTTTCATGAATCAAATTTAAGCAATAGTCCCCTTTTTTAGTTTAAATTTGTGATTAAAGTTCTGACATCAGATGAGTGGAATCATAAAGTTATTACCTGATCACATTGCTAATCAAATAGCTGCAGGAGAAGTAGTACAACGTCCTGCGTCTGTTGTAAAAGAACTTATTGAAAATGCCATTGATGCGGGTGCAACCAAGGTTCAAGTCCTTATAAAGGATGCAGGGAAAACGCTTATTCAGGTTATTGATAATGGTAAAGGGATGAACGAAGCTGATGCGCGTTTATGTTTTGAACGTCATGCAACATCAAAAGTAGCGTCGGCTGACGATTTATTCAACCTAAAAACAAAAGGATTCAGAGGGGAGGCTTTGGCATCTATTGCTGCAATCGCCCACGTGAAACTAATTACACGACATCAGGACAACGAAACGGGAATAAGTTTAGTTAATGAAGGCAGCAAGCTAGCCTCCGTTGAACCTATGGTTTGTGCGGTAGGTACTCGATTTGATGTTAAGAATTTATTTTTCAATGTTCCGGCTCGTCGCAATTTCCTTAAGTCTGATACGGTAGAGTTTAATCACATTGTTGATGAATTTCTTCGTGTAGCCCTGCCCCACCCGGAGATTGCATTTTCTTTGCATCATAACGATTCTGAAGTCTACCATTTGCCATCCACTATAAGTAGAAAGCGTATCGTGGATATTTTGGGAAAGCAATTTAATGAGCGATTGGTTCCGATTGAGGAGGAAACTGATATTGTCAGCATAAAAGGTTACCTGATTAAACCAGAGTTTTCAAAAAAATCTCGAGGAGATCAGTTTTTCTTTGTAAACAATCGGTTTTTTAGAGACAATTATTTCAATCACGCTGTGAATAAAGCGTTTGATGGATTGATACAGCCCAAACATTTTGCGGGATATTTTATTTTCTTTGATATCGATGCCAGTAAAATAGACGTGAATGTCCATCCTACAAAAACAGAAATTAAGTTTGAAGAGGACAAGTTTATTTATTCGATTTTATACAGTACAATCAAATTGGCTTTAGGGAAATATAACATAGCCCCTACACTCGATTTTGAGCGTGAAACCTGTTTTGATATTCCTCATGACATGAAGTATCAACCGGTTTCTGAACCTGTAATTAAAGTGGATACTACCTACAATCCTTTTTTCAATGTGAGTTCGAAGCCAAGTTCAAGCATTTCTTCTGGTCAATCTCCAGCCATGCGTGCAGCCGGATTCGGTTCAAATGATTATTCCACTGCAGATTGGCAAAATTTTTATGCTATCCAAGAGGATGACACTGCAGAACAAACAACATTACAACTGGATCAAGAAGATGCTTCAATAAATAAGCAATTTTTAGTTAAGGGTAATTACATTTTTACGACTTGTAAATCAGGTTTAATGGTCATAGATGCGCAACGTGCTATTGAACGTATAGTTTATGATGATTTATTTAACAAGTTTATTTCCAGTCCAATAAACTCACAAACACTTCTCTTTCCGATCGAAAAAGAATGTTCAAAAGCAGGATTAGCTTTGTGGAATTCAAACTGTACTTTACTGAAACAACTTGGATTTCATACAACGAGTACAGCTGATGTACTGCATATTGAAGGTGTTCCTTCTTGTCTTGAAACAGAAACGATTGACACATGTGTGGATTTGATTTTAGAAAGTTTAAGTTTTAAAGATATTGACAAGGGTGAAATAGCCCATGTTATGGTAAGTGCCATCGCTATTTCTGCGAGCCGTAAGAAGCAAAACTTACACCTTGAGGAGGTTGTTGTTAACCTCATTGATCAGTTGTTTTTGTGTCCAGAACATGCTCATACTCCTTCAGGAAAAAAAATAATCGATACGATACAGTTGAACCAATTAATTGCACGATTCTAGTATGTCATTTTTCGCCAATTTACCTCAGGTTACCAAGAATTTATTGATATTGAATGTGTTGTGTTTCCTCGCAACCTTGATCTTTACGTCAAAAGGAATTGACGTCACTTCTCTTTTAGGTGGGCATTACATTAATTCTCCTCATTTCTTACCCTATCAGGTTATTACCTATATGTTCATGCACAGCATACATGATTTTACACATATCTTGTTCAATATGTTGATTTTGGTCATGTTCGGTGCTCATCTTGAACGTATTTGGGGTGCAAAAAGATTTTTTATATTCTACTTTTCATGTGGCGTTGGCGCCTTTTTGTTATACAACTCTATTGGTGCATGGCAGCTCATGGAATTGAAAAATGGACTTTCAACACTGGGTTATGATATAGAGACACTTGATTTGAAAATTGCCCGTGGTTATATTCAAGAAATTCGATATACCAATCCCATTGACGGGGAGATGCTACAAGCGTACTACAATTTATCAGTAAGCACAATGGTTGGTGCCTCAGGTGCATTATTTGGTATTATGGCAGGTTTTGCAATGCTTTTCCCCAATACGGAATTGATGTTATTGTTTCCGCCAATTCCAATCAAAGCAAAATATTTGATCGGAGCATATTTATTGTTTGAAATTTATGCAAGCCTGAATTCTTCTGGAGACAGCATTGCACACCTGGCGCATGTTGGCGGTGCTTTGGTTGGATTGGTGATGGTTCTTTATTGGAAAAAAACAGATCGAACTAATTTTTGGTAATGGGTGAACGAACACTTTTTGATGAATTGAAATTTAAATTTCAGTCCGGAAATACAACCGTTCGACTGATTTTTATTAATGCGCTTGTTTTTATTGCGATCAAGTTAATAGGCACCTTGGATCAACTCATTTTCCCGGGAGGTGCACCGTTAACTGCGATAGTCTATTATGTCTGTGCGCTTCAAACAGATTTGGGCCTATTTATTTATAACCCGTTTACCCTTGTTACTTCTTTATTTACACATTTTGATTTTTGGCATATTTTAATGAATATGTTGTTCCTTTATTTCGCTGGAACATTTTTTGAATCCTATTTCGGTTCCAAAAAGCTCGTTCGATTTTATATTATTGGTGGAATTGTAGGTTGTCTGTTCGAATTGTTGGCACATTTAATTTTTCCAGCACTCTGGGGTCAAACTAATGTTGTTGTAGGCGCATCAGGATCCATCATGGCTATTTTTGCAGCAATGGCCTACGTGAGTCCAAATACAACAGTTCAATTATTCGGCATCATCCCCGTGAGGCTTATTTATTTGGCCGGTTTTTTTATCCTTACCGATTTATTTTCTTTGGGATCAAACGATCAAGTTGCTCATTTTGCACACATCGGTGGTGTAGTATATGGTATTCTTGCAGTTCGATCGATAAATCGCTCTCAACCCTCACCTACTGAACAGTTATTCGATAAGTTAGTCGATTCATTCAAAGGCATATTCCGTAAAAAATCCAAATTAAAAAAAACAGGTACTACAAGGTCAACCCAATTTAAAACGGATGAAGATTACAACCTGGAAAAAAAACAAAGACAAGAAAAGATTGATGCGATTTTAGATAAAATTTCAAAGTCGGGTTACGAATCATTAACCAAGGCCGAAAAGGCATTTTTGTTTGATCAAAGCAAGCATGGGTAATCTATTGGCTAAAATATTGCGGTTCTCTACCGTTTTGAAAGTTGCTTCTGTGGTTTGCTTCCTGGGATTGTTTTTGGCATATCTCGCCCCATACATTCATCCAAACACCTTTAAGTTATTGCCATTTTTTGGCTTGGCATATCCTGTTATACTTATAATTACCCTTGTTTTATTGGTGGTCTGGCTGTTCGCATGGAACCGTTGGGCATTGTATACCCTTATTGCCTTGTGCTTGGGTGGGAAATTGCATTTTCGTTTTCTTTCCCTTTCAAGTAATCCAGAAGTGGTTGCCGAAGAGGAACACCTGTTGCATGTGATGAGTTATAATGTGCGATTATTTGGACTTTATGATGGTGACGAAAATGAGCGGCTAGCAACGAGAGATTCTATTTTCTCCTATGTGAATCAAGTGCAACCGGATTTAATTTGTTTTCAGGAATTTTATCATCAAGACCGGCCGACAAAATTTAAGACACGCGATTCCTTAATTAGTATGTTAGGTATCACGGATTATCATGAACGTTATGCACATAAATTAAACGGTCGACAAAACTTTGGTGTAGCCATGCTTTCAAAATATAAAATGATTGCTAAGGGTGATGTTATGTTCGAAACACAAGGAGAAAAGGATTTTAATTATTGCATTTACGCCGATATTGTAAAAGGAATGGACACATTTAGAGTGTACAATGTTCATTTGCAGTCGATTAGGCTGCAACAAGATGATTACTCTATGTTTGAGACGGGTCGAACAGAAACAAAAGAAAAGAAATCCATTATTCGCCTCGTATTAGATAAATTACGAATTGCCTTCCCTAAGCGTGCTGAACAGGCTAGAACAGTAATGGAGCATGTTAAAACATCTCCTTATCCTACCTTGGTTTGTGGCGATTTCAATGATACACCACTTTCGTATTGTTATAACCAATTCAATCAAAGTTTACATGACGCATTCAGAGGATCTTCTTTTGGAATCGGCAGCACTTATATTGGTAAAGTACCAGCAGGTAGAATCGACTATATTTTCCATACAGAAGACTTGTATCCATCTGATTTCGTGATACAAAAGCAGAAATTAAGTGATCATCGCGCAATTTCCTGCAAAATCATCAAGAAACAACCAAATCCATAAAACAACAACATGCTTGTAGAAATAAATCCTTCAAATATTGATTCACGCTTAATAGACCAAGCTGTTGAGGCCTTAAAAGCAGGTCAAATCATCATCTTTCCAACAGATACAGTCTATGCAATGGGGTGTGATTTGTACAACAAAAAGGCGCTCGCGGAATTAGCTAAAATGAAACAGGTAAAATTGAATAAGGCTAACTTTTCAATTATTTGCCATGATTTGAGTAATTTGTCCGAGTACGTAAAATCGATTGATCGACCTACGTTTAAATTATTGAAGCAAGTCTTGCCAGGTCCGTTTACCTTCATCTTAAACGCTTCGAATGAAATACCAAAATTATTTGACACCAATAAACGTGAAATCGGTATTCGTATTCCAGCTAATAATATCGTTTTAAAATTGGTGGAGGAATTGGGAAATCCAATAGCCGTAACCTCATTGCATAATGACGAAGATGATATTCAAGATTATTTTGTTGATCCTTATGCAATTTATGAGCGCTATGAAGACGATGTAGCCATGATTATCGATGGTGGTCCAGGTAGATTAGAAGCTTCAACCATTGTGGATTGCACAAGTGGACAGGTAGAGGTTATTCGACAAGGAATTGGTGATTTAGGAATATGATTTTAATATTGGATTGCGGCAGTAGCAAGGTTCCTTATATTGAACAATGTGTAGATGAAGTTTGTGACTTTGTAACAAAACCCATTTTGGAACATACACAAGAAGACATCGATGGTGCTCAAGGTATCATAATTTCTGGTGCCCCCATTTTGGTAACAGAGCAGAACATAGATCATTACCTCGAGCGATTAGCGTGGATCAAGAACACGAACAAACCGGTTTTAGGGATCTGTTTTGGGCATCAGTTAATTGGCATGCTTCATGGTGCAATAGCTTCTCGTATACGCGAAGATAGGGATTGGCAAACAATAGAGTTTTTAATCGACGATCCACTTATTAGTAAGTTGCCACAAGAGGTTGAAATGATGGAAGATCATTGTGAGGCTATTTCAATACCAGCTGATTTTGAATTACTTGCCGTTTCTGATGCATGTGTTAATGAAGGGATGAAACATAAAACTAAGTCTATTTATGGCGTTCAATTTCACCCGGAAGTGTCGGGCAATATGGGCAGTGTCTTTATTGGGAATTTCGTGACAATCTGTTTAGGTTTGTGAGTTTCTGAAATTTCCAACTCAAATAGACAATGGATTGTTGAAACAATATCCTTAGCCTTTTAAGATACAAGATTATTTATCCGATATTCGTTTTATGGTTTTAAGTCGATTTTGGTTAATTATTTTTATTTCTTCCATTTTATTTGTTGTCGGTGGATTGATATTTCAGCAGCGTTATTCGATTGATCACGCGTTAAATGGAAAAAAAGATGATCCTATATTGGTTGGGGAGCAGTTTTTATGGCGACTACCAAAACCTTTAAAGGATTCATTATACCACGCTGGTGACCAACCCGTTGTAATTGATGTCAATAAGGATAATCCTGATACTACGTACATATACAGTGGTAAATCCGTTAAAATTTACAGCGGTACGCAGAAGTCGGATGGATTGCTAGAAACCTGTAAGACCAGTTTATTCGACATCATTTTGCCTTTGATTGCTTATTTAGCCTTTTTCTGTGGCATCATGCAATTATTAATCGACTCAGGAGCTACAGAAAAATTAGCCAAGCGTTTAAGTCCATTTTTTGAAAGTGTATTTCCTTCCGTTCCCCGCGGTCATGAGTCTATTTCGTATATGACCTTAAATTTCTCGGCAAATTTTCTTGGTTTAGACTCAGCAGCAACCCCATTTGGTTTGAAAGCCATGCAGAGTTTACAAGAACTCAATCCGGACAAAGAAAAAGCAAGTGATGCTCAGATCATGTTCATGTGCCTGCATGCGGCAGGATTAACGTTAATACCTACGTCCATTATTGGATATCGTGCAGCGCAGCACGCAACAAATCCAGCCGATGTGATGTTGCCGTGCATTGTTACCTCTTTCATTGGAACAATTGCTGCATTATTAATTGTTGGTATACGTCAGCGAATAAACTTTAAGAGCGCTACCCTGTTGCTAGGATTGATTTCAATAATTGCTGCGATTGTTGGACTAATGTTTTATATCGGCTCGCTTAATCTGATTGAAAAGAATTTTTTCACAAGTAATTTTTCAAGTATTTTGTTACTCGGCATCATCGGTTTAACCTTGATTTTTGCCTTCAGAAATGAAAAAAAGTTTACTCAATTGGATACAACCATCTTTGATTCCTTTGTAACAGGAGCGAAAAGCGGTCTCAATACGGGTGTAACGATTTTCCCATATGTGCTTGGAATGCTTGCTGCAATTTCCTTGTTTCGAAACAGTGGCCTATTTGAGGTGATATCGAATTGGATTGCTGCTGGATTTCATGTTATGGGTGTGTCCAGTGAAATAACCAATTCACTTCCTGTTGCCATGTTAAGACCTTTTAGCTCTGGTGGCTCTAGGGGATTTATGATTGATGCCATGCAGACATTTGGACCAGATTCATTGACTGGTCGATTGGTTTGTATCTTCCAATGCAGTGCGGAAACAACCTTCTATGTTGTTGCTGTCTACTTCGGGGCCATTAATATTCGAAATACAAGATATGCCTTAAGCACCATGTTATTGGTTGATCTTATTTGTGTTATTACAGCTATTGGCGTAGCGCTTTGGTTCTTTTAGTATGTTTTTTAAGCGAAATAAAAAGCCGAAAACACCGACACAAAAACTTGTGGTAAAACCTGTTGATTACCCTCCAAAGGTTTTATTGGCTTGGTCAAAATCCATTGAAGGCGACCATACATTTACAGCCTGGTTGACCCAACATGGTTTTCAAGAGCTAGCGATGGCAACGTATGCAATTTACTTAAAAGATGATGCACGGACATGGCTGGCAGAAGAAGGATATCCGCATCTTTTAGCCATGATAAATGGTGCAGAGCGCGATGAAAAAGCAAAGAAATGGTTAAAACAATACGGCTTTGATTTATTGTATCACATGGCAGAGGCAATTGACGACGACCTTTCGAGTATGCAATGGCTAAAAACACACACCGGCCCTGAAGTATTAATGGTTACTACCTCTATAAAAAAAATCAAGGATCAAATTGAAGATAACCACAAGAATATTCATTATTTCGGAAAAGATCTTTAAATACTACTTCGTAAACACAGCGTCGTTGATTCCTTTGTTAATGGCGTAGTTCGACATGGTGATCGTTATGGTTCCTTTAGATCCTGTTTTGGTAGAGCTCTTCTTTTTGTTATTGATGTCTGCAGCCACGCTTTTAGGTAACTTGAATTTTTTGACATCAATCTCAAATACCAGTTTGTCTGGTAATCCAAAAGAAAGTTGACTCCCATAAGTATAGGTACTGGTAATTGTGCCATTGGTTTTAGACGTAATTTGACTTTTCATGATTACGGCTTGTTTTGGGTCGACCCACAACTTGGCTAATACAATGTCATTTGTTTCACCTGTTGGAATAACCGTAACTAAGACTGTTTTTACCGAATTAACCAATGCACTATCCCCTAAAATAGCTTGATACGCATTCGGATTTCCGATGAAAGCATTCATATCTGTGAAATTTTGTTTGGGCAGAATGACGATGCCCTTTGAGACCACTTTGAACTTATTCTTTTGCTTAAAATATATGGTAGCTTGAGAAGGAGCAATTTTAATCATCGGGATATTGGCCGCTACTTTTGCTATAGCAGAATAATCCTTTACTGTATTCAATTTATTAACCACTTTTTTCAGTAATTCAGGTGCGGTTTGCGCAGTAATCATGTTTATTCCAAAGACGATACTGCAAATAAGAATGCATGCTTTCATGAGGTAATGTCTTTTTTGTTAAATGAAATCAACGATACGGTAATAAAAACAACAATATGAATCAGTAACACCACAATGGATTGTTTAATATCCTCAAAGGGAACCGGATCTTCAAAAAAGCTGCGCCAAGAAGCCATATGTGTGGTGAATAAATACGGTTTTATGGTATCAAATACGGTTACATCTAGGGTACCTATAATCGTAAAGAGTAAGATGGTAGCCATTGTTGCGACAATAGGTCCAATTGAATTTTCTGCAAAAGTGGATAGGCATATGGAGAGCGAAGCAACCGTAAATAAAGATAAAAATGCCACACACATGCCTGCTTCAAATCTCCAAAGTACATCTTGTGCTTTAAGAATTACAAGTCCATCACTATTGAGCACAATGAGATCGCCAGAACCAAACACCAATTGACATACTCCCCAAGAAACACACCCCAACCACAAGGTGATAAACAAGGTGTATGCGCCTCCTGCAATAAATTTGGATGCGATAATTTGGCTGCGTGAAATGGGTCTCGTTGCTAACATACGGATGGTTCCCATGGCAGCTTCACCTGAAACTAAGTCTCCAGTAACCAAGGCTACTAATAATGGAACATGAACAATGAGCATTTGCAAGATGATAAATGTGATCAGGTTTCCGTTCACCACGTTTCCATTGAATGATAAAGATTGTTCAAAGGTGGATGTAACAAAGGAAACGATAGATTTCCCATCTGCTTTCATGGCAAAAATGATAATAGCCACTAGGATTGTCAGCGCACCAACTCCTAAATAGCTCCTCGGTTTTGCAAGGATTTTAATCAATTCATTATAACTGTTTTTCCAGATCATACCTACGCCATTACCGTTTTTATAAAGAAGTCCTCAAGTTTTCGTTTCGGTTCAAGAGCCACTAGTGGGATATTATTTTCAACAAGTAATTTTGAAAGCTTGGGGATTTCATCTTTCTTGATTTCAATTTCAATGGTATTTGGTGCTACTGTATGAGGTGAAGCATGAGGGAAATTGGCTAAACAACACGTTACAGCTTGGTTAGTGGCGGAGGCTGTAGTTTCAATGCGGACGACAAGTTCTTCTGAATTGAGCAACTGTTGCACGTCACCTTCAATACTTGTTCTACCTTGATTGATGATTACCATGCGGTTGGCGATTAATTCAATTTCTGCAAGCTGATGTGATGACAAGATGATGGTTTTGTTTTGTTCCTCCTTTAGGCGTAAAATCAAATTACGCACTTCAATTATACCTTGTGGATCGAGTCCGGTGGTGGGTTCATCCAATACAATTAAATCGGGTTGGTGTATTAAGGCTTGGGCAATACCCAAACGCTGTTTCATTCCGTGTGAAAATCCTTTAACCTTGTGTTTTCCTCGACTTCCGAGTCCAACAAAATCAAGGATTTCTTGTATGTCTTTTTTGGTTGAATTGGCGCCTGAAATTCGCGCGAACAGCTCCAAATTCCTTTCGGCAGACAAATACTTGTAGAAGTCAGGTTTTTCGATGATACAACCTACGTGTCGCAAAATTTCATTCCGATGCGTCTGCATAGATTTACCGAACAGACTTATTTCACCTGCATCTGGGGTAATTAACGATAAAATGCAACGCATGGTTGTACTCTTCCCTGCCCCATTCGGACCTAAAAAGCCGAACACATCACCTTTATTTACGGTAAATGAAACATCCTTTACAGCCTCGAAGGTTCCGAAGCGTTTCGCCAAGTGTTTAACTTCTATAACATGATTAGTATCCACGTAAAATAAACGAATGGACGAACAATATGTTTAAACTTTAATAATGCATGTTACCTTAAAGAAGAATATTTTATTAGATTAGTGTTTTAATATTTTATAATGGGTTAAATTCAATTTCTGTTTTTCGCTTCAATAATTTTGACGGCATGTAATTCAACTCCTGATTCTAAAGGGAAATTAAAAGCAAACTCAACTAAAGAGCAAGTTGAATCAACTTCAATTCAGGAAGTTGAACAACCAATTCCGATCAGTATAACAAAAAAAGAGGCACAGAAACGACTTGACCAATTTTTAAAAATGAACAGACGTAAATTTGAAGAAAATGGTGAGTTACAAGAAGTGAATATAGGATCTGGAGATTATGACGGTGATCAAAAAGATGATTTCTTTTTTACAGCGTTGTATTTCGGAGGTGGAGACTACCTATACCCTGAGTATTTTTACTATGATTCAAAATCTGATGCTATAAAGCACATGACATTGAAAACAAAATTTGAAGACATTCACAACATAAATGTCCGTTCCATTGATAAAACAGGTCTTAAAGGTGTTTCAAGCGTTTGGGCAGCATTTAGTGGCGAACATTCGTATTGGAGAGATGTGAAAACAAATTTCCAAATAAACGGAAACATAATCACCATTGATAAAGTTCACGATAAAGCACTTGCCAAAGCGACCAAAGAGGTAATGGAAGAAATGGAGGCTGCTCAAAATGAGCTATATGGCGAATCTGTTGAAGAAGAAAACTCAGAAGAAGCAGATTATTAATTTTTGTTTACATATATCAGACTAAAACACATGAAAAACATTCAACTTCCCCTAGTCATTGTGATTAGCTTGTTAGTGGCAGTATCATTCGCTTTCACAAACAACAGAAAGTCTACTCATGATTTTTCTTACCGAACTTGTGAATACAGCTTTTATCTGAAATGTAAAGGATCCAATCAATTTGTTGAAACGGTAAGAGCTAAAAACGCTGCAGAAGCAAAAACTATGGTCAAGAATAGATATAACGAATGTACCATACAAACAAAAGATTCGAACGGTAAAAATTGCGAATAGGTGTAACACGTTAAAACGAATTTTTAGTTGGCTTTAACTAACAGCCTTTTACGTCGATTATTATTAGACTTGACTTTGATGATTTTCTGTCCGTACCACCTCTAAATTTGTTTTACGCGTTTAGCCTGTCAAGATAAGGAATGGTTGATTTAACCTAATTTCAAAATCAATTCATTCAATTTCATGTAAGTTATTTCTGCCTTTTGAATTACTTCAAGGGTTGACCAACCACTTTCTTGTTGCGATTGCAATTCGATTTGGTCACGTTTCACAACATAATCAATACGTTTTGACTCAGATTCTATAAACCAATCTCCGGCGGTAGTGCAGACATATTGGTTGGAACTCATTTGTTTTTCCTCCAAAAGTTGTAAAGCAAGTCGATACAAAAATTGATTCCAGTTTAATGATTGTTTTTTCTAAAGGTGGAATGCTTCACCAATCACAGTTTGCATTGCGGCATCGTAATCATCGCTCACCACCTCAATTTTACGGTTGTTTGAATCAATTAGTTTAATACAGAATACTCCATTTGAAACTTCCTCTATTTCAACCTCCCAACCGGGTAAGGATTTTTTCATTGTTTCTTGCTAATTCTTAAATGGGTCGTTTATATTCAATTGGGTTGTTGGAATCTAATTTATTTACCAAAAACAACAAAACCCGGATAAACCGGGTTTTAGTAGCGAGGACGAGAGTTGAACTCGTGACCTCAGGGTTATGAATCCTGCGCTCTAACCAACTGAGCTACCTCGCCAAATGCTCATTAAAGCGGTTGCAAATATACATGTTTATGTTATTCCTGCAAGAAATGAGTGTTATTTTTTCAAGGTGTCTGATCAACTAAGATCGATCATCCTCTTTCAGTAAAGAAGTGTAATGTTTTAATGATCTCAGAATTAATGAAATAGCCAAAGCTATTAAGGTAACCACAATGTGATTTGGTGTAAAAACAAATGCTCCAGCATCAAATGAAGCCCGAAGTACGGAGACAAAAACAAATCCTAGAATTGTTGCGGTAATACCCGCGTACTCTCTGCGCAAAATCGTTTTAAGTGAAAACGAAATAGATGAAGGTTCATACCGTTTAAAACTTGGAAAAAACGCTGGAACCTGCATAGACCAGTTCACATAAGACTCACCGAATTTACGTTCCAAAAAGCGCTCTTCTGCAAACATGATTCGCTCATAATAAATCCAGAATAACAAGCTTACCGCAATAATAAACCAGATGTTATACGTGAACATTACAATCCCAATCCACATGAAGTAATTACCCAAATACAACGGGTGACGAACAGTAGAATAAATTCCCTTGGTGTTCAAGGCTTCTGCAACTTGTTCTTTGGTGTTTCTTCCGGAGGTATTTTTGTTACTCGTTCCTATGGCTATGGCACGTACAACTTGACCTAAAACAGAAACTAACGCACAACTTATCAACACGATGAACTCAAAACTCGAACTTGTTTTAACGCATTGAATATCAGTAAAGTAAACTACGGGTATCGCCAAAACAAACAACACAACCGGAATTTGTCCGCGGTATTTAAATAAGGTGTTACCGTTTTTTTCGAAAGAGTGAACTAAAGCCATTAAAAAAGAATATGTAAATTGCGTATCAAAGTACGAAGTTAATAAAAAGCCAACGAGTATGTCGGATAAAGTGAGATTCGAAATTCAACACCTGTTAAAAACCTCTCCAAAGGTCTTAGAAAATATGTTGAGTACACCGAGCGGATTAAGTGAATGGTTTGCTGACAATGTGAACATCAAAGAAGATGTATTCACTTTTATCTGGGACGGTAGTCAAGAAGATGCACGTTTATTATCGAAAAGAGGAAACAGTAAAGTGAAATTTCAATGGATCAATGACGAAGACGAAGGAAATGACTACTTTTTTGAAATGAGCTACGATGTTGATCCCATGACTAAATCTGTTGTATTGACTGTTGTTGATCACGCAGAAGAAGATGAAATTGAGGAAAGTAAACGCCTTTGGGATCAGCAAATCAGCGACTTAAAACGTGTCTTAGGCGCATAACTCCACCCTAGCCTCTAATTTTGAAAAGACTTTCGGTATTTAGTATCAAAGCTTTTGTGGGTCCATTTTTGGTGACTTTCGCCATATCTATGTTTATCCTCATCATGCAATTCCTTTGGAAATACATCGATGATTTAATGGGCAAAGGTCTTTCCTCTTGGGTGATATTGGAGTTGTTGTTCTACGTTTCTGCCAGTTTAATTCCGTTAGCACTTCCGCTTGCAATTTTATTGTCCTCCATCATGACTATGGGGAATTTAGCAGAAAACAACGAGTTAACTGCATTAAAATCAAGTGGTTTATCGCTTTACCGCATCATGCGCCCCCTTACTTTTGTTGTACTCCTAATTGCTGGAGGCACCTTTTATTTTGCTAACTATGTTATTCCTGTAGCGAACTTAAAATGGCATTCACTTATTTACGACATTCAAAACACCAAAATAGCTGCTTTGATTTCACCAGGTGTATACAGCCAGGAATTGGACGGTTATGCCATTAAAGTTGAAAAAGAACACGGGAATTCCTTCGAAAAAATATTGATTCACGACCATACCTCACCTGATGTTATTAAGTCGGTACGTGCAGAATCTGGCCGTTTGTATAAATCAGTCAATGGTAAATACTTATTTTTTGAATTAAAAAACGGCTATGTTACCGAGGAGTTGTCTCCTCAATCCCCCTCCTTTACACCAGATGGCAAATTGCATCGAACGGTAGCTAATAACAGGCCGGCTAGGCGATCCACATTTGAACAAGCGACCTATAAAATCAACGTATCCGGGTTTTCATTACAGCGTTCGCAGGATGAATTGTTTTCCGATAAACATGAGATGCTCAACGTATTTCAGATTGATGATGCACTTGATTCCATTCAACGAAGTCAACAAGATGCCGTAAGTAATTTCACCAAGGGTTTAAAAAATGAACATGCTTTCTTTGCTGCATTGCACTACGACACTGTTCAACTTAAGAATCAAGGCATTGCTGTATTGAACAAAGCCCCTAACGGAACAATTAGCTTTAACGAACTGAATAAGACTGAGCAAAAACAAGCGCTTCAGTTGACACAAGCCAGTGCGCGTCGAAAAGTTCAAAACCTTGAAGCACAAGTTACATATTTGGAAAGTTATGACCATGAGTCTCGCTCCTTTTGGATTGAGTTTCATCGAAAGTTCGCCCTGACGTTTACCATCATTGTCTTGTTTTTTATTGGAGCTCCGCTTGGCGCAATTGTGAGAAAAGGAGGTTTTGGTGCTCCTGTAGTTATTGCTGCCTTGCTGTTTATGATCTATTTTGTATTAATCAGTATTGGAGACAGTTTGGCGACCTCAGGTGTGGTTTCTCCGTTTATTGGTATGTGGTTTGCCTCTATGCTTCTGGCACCAATCGCCCTGCTCTTACTCCGATCGGCTGCAAACGATTCGCCTGTTTTTGACAAGGATAAATGGTTAAAGTGGTTCAAGTTAAAGCGAACAAAATGAACGTATTACACTTAAGTCATAAACCCATTTACCCTATTGTAGACGGAGGATGCAAAGCCATGCATCAATTACTTGACAATGTGCTGAATGCTGGCTATACGGTTGATCATTGTTGCATTGCTACTTCAAAACATCCATTTTCAATTTCAGCCTATCGTAACCAACAAAGCCGTTTGGGAACAATTAATCATGTGTCCATTGATACGCGTATTAAATGGCAAAAAGCATGTGAATACCTTGTTCGTTCTGGTTCATTTAATATCGAACGTTTCAACAATCAAGCTTTTCATGAATTGTTGAAATCCATGCTAAACAACAATACGTACCATATTGTTATCATGGAAAGTTTATTTCTAGCTCCATACATTCAAACGATACGTGCGACCTCAGGTGCAAAATTGATTTTGAGATCACACAATGTAGAGTATAAGTTGTGGAAGCAACACGCCAGCAAAGAGCGTAACTTTTTGAAGCGCTCATATTTATCGAAATTGGCGTCTGACATGCAACAGGCAGAATACCAAGCTATGAAGGAAGTAGATCACACGTGGTGTATTACAGAGCAAGATCGACAACATTTCCTGCAAACAAACCCCTCACTTTCCACAATTACCCTACCGATGTCGATGCCTACCAGTGCGCATTTAAGTGAATTAAATAAACACGCTATCTGTTTTTTAGGTTCTATGAATTGGAAACCCAATATAGAGGCTGCTCATTACATTTATCATCAACTCTTTCCTGCGTTAAAGAAACGTATTCCTCAGTTGGAGTTTCATTTGGCAGGTTCGCACATGGCAGGGCAATTCCCAAGTAAACCGGAGCAAGGAATTTTTAATTATGAATTTGTAGAAGACAGTTCAGCTTTTTTACAATCTTACGGTACCTTAGTGCTGCCCATTCAAAGTGCATCGGGAGTTCGAGTAAAAATGTTAGAAGCATTGGCTTTAGGTGTTCCTATTGTAACCACCAGGATTGGTGCGCTGGGAATCAATGACTTAGAAGTGGTTGCTTACACTGAAGAGATCGATGAACTAGAAGATAAAGTGTTCGATCTTTTAAATAATGAAGCACAATTGAGGAAACAACGTGAATTGGGTGTAGCCTATATTCAAGCCGGATATTCATCTGAATCTATTACCAAACAATTGAAATCCATCCTTGAATCCATCTAAGCAACATATTGTTTACTTCACTTCACGCTTTCCCTACCCCTTGGAAAAAGGTGACAAGTTAAGGGCTTATCATCAACTAAAACAATTGAGCAAACAATATCACGTGCATTTATTTTCCTTGGTTACAACGGAACCAAGTGAGAAAGATTATGAGCAAATCAACACGTATTGTTACGCTATTCATGTGTTTAAGTTGAGTTGGTTAGGTCGACTAAGCGGTTTGTTTTTAGCCTTGTTTACCAAAAAACCTTTTCAAGTGCATTATTTTTATAATTGGAGTGTACACAAGCGGGTTTTTAAGTTACTAGACACCATTCAGCCAAGCCATATTTTTTGTCAATTAATTCGTTGTGCCGATTACATAAAGGATTACCATAATTGTCCAAAAACATTGGATTATATGGATGCCCTATCCAAAGGCATGGAAAGGAGAATTGAACGATCATCCTGGTACAAACGTTGGATTATCAAAGAGGAAGCACATCGATTAATGAATTATGAGCGCAGGGTATTTGATTATTTTGAAAATCAAGTCATTATTAGCGAACAGGACAAATTATTAATTGCTCACCCCGATCAAAAACACATGGATGTCTCACCAAACGGAATAGACGATTCATTTTTATCACCACCTCATGTAGAAAAACTCGTGGATGTTGTCTTTGTAGGGAATTTAAGCTACCCACCCAATGAGGAAGCGGTCGAATTTCTTGTTTCCTTGCGGGAGCAAGTCGAATTCACATGCCTCATTGCGGGTGCCGAACCGTCAAAAAAAGTTAAAGTACTACTTGAAAAGCAGTCTGATTTTATGCTAGCTGGATGGGTTGATGATATTCGCGAAGCTTATTGCAAAGCCAAACTTTTCGTTGCTCCAATGATGATTGGTACAGGGATGCAAAATAAATTACTCGAAGCCATGGCTTTGGGAATTCCATGTATTACCACTTCACTAGCAGCCTTTCCTGTTGCTGGTATACATGAAAAAAACATGTTGATTGCCAATACACAGGAAGAATTTAAATCTGCCATTTTGCGCTTAATCAATGACCAAGAGCTTGCTCAATACCTAGCACAAAATGCCCAATCACATGTTATAACCGCATACAGTTGGGATAAAATAGGACGCTCGCTAGGAGAAATCCTGAAACGACCAGCTATTGAGGCCCAATAAGTTTAAAATAGCATTAATTTTGCATCAATAAAAGATACATGGAATTTCAATTAAACACAATAGAAGAAGCAATCAAAGCCATCCAAAACGGTGAGGTCATTATTGTCGTAGATGATGAGGATCGTGAAAATGAAGGCGATTTTTTAACGGCAGCGCGCAATGCAACTCCGGAAGTTATCAATTTCATGGCAACACATGGAAGAGGATTGATTTGTGCTCCTTTAGTGGAGGATCGCTGCGATGAATTAGGTTTAGAGCTTATGGTTCGTTCTAATTCTGCTGCCTACGAAACCCCGTTTACTGTTTCAGTAGATTTGATAGGTCACGGCTGTACAACCGGAATTTCGGCAACAGATCGAGCTAAAACAGTATTAGCCTTAATTGATCCGGCTATAAAACCTGAAGAACTTGGTAAACCAGGGCATATTTTTCCCTTGCGTGCTAAAAAAGATGGTGTACTAAGAAGAGCCGGTCATACAGAAGCAGCAACAGACTTTTCTCGCCTTGCGGGGTTTGAACCAGCAGGATTGATCGTTGAAATTCTGAACGAAGATGGCACCATGGCTCGCTTGCCTCAACTCATTGAAATTGCAAAGCGCTTCGATCTTAAAATTGTTTCCATAGCAGATTTAATTGAATACCGCATTAAAAATGAATCGTTGATTGAACGTGTTGTGGATGTTAAAATGCCCACTGTTGCTGGTGATTTTGACTTAGTTGCCTACCGCGTAACAAGTAATGATCAGGAACATTTAGCGCTCGTAAAAGGAACTTGGGAAAAAGATGAACCGGTATTGGTTCGTGTGCACAGCTCTTGTATCACTGGAGATATATTTGGTTCATGCCGCTGCGATTGTGGACCACAACTTCAAAAATCAATGGAAATGATTGAAAAAGCAGGTAAAGGCGCAATCATTTATATGAATCAAGAAGGAAGAGGAATTGGACTACTAAACAAGTTGAAAGCCTACAAATTACAAGAAGAAGGTTACGATACCCTTGAGGCGAATATCAAGTTAGGTTTCAAAGGTGATGAGCGCGACTATGGAATCGGGGCTCAAATTATCCGTGATTTGGGTATCACTAAAATGAAACTGATGTCAAACAACCCAAAAAAACGTACAGGTTTAATTGGATATGGATTAGAAATAGTCGAAAATGTACCATTGGAAATCGCAAGTAACGAACACAATGAGGATTACTTAAAAACAAAACGCGATAAGATGGGCCATAACCTGAAATTGGGTAAATAATGTTACTTGCCAAGCAACTCTTTAAGTCATACGGTGAACTCCCGATTTTAAAGGGCGTCGATTTGGAAATTGCATCGGGTGAAATCGTTTCAATTGTTGGCTCGTCTGGTGCAGGAAAAACCACCTTACTTCAACTTTTAGGCACGTTGGATGAACCTGATAGCGGAGAGATAACGCTTGATGGAGTTAACCCATTTAGTTTACGTGCCCATGAATTGGCTAGTTTTCGAAACAAACAAGTTGGTTTTGTTTTTCAGTTCCACCAATTATTACCCGAGTTCACGGCATTGGAAAACGTCATCATGCCTGCCCTCATTGGCGGTGTTCCGATGAAAGAAGCCAAAGAAGCTGGTTTAGATTTATTGGAATTAGTTGGATTAAATCACCGGGCCTCCCACAAACCTTCCGAATTATCAGGAGGAGAACAACAACGCGTTGCAGTTTGCCGAGCATTAATCAATCAACCCAAAGTGGTTTTTGCTGATGAACCATCAGGAAATTTAGATTCTGAAAATGCAAAAGAATTACATGAGCTATTTTTTAAGCTTCGAGATAAAATGGGGCAAACTTTTGTGATTGTAACCCACAACAATGAACTTGCTGGATTATCTGATCGTGTATTGACCATGCGCGATGGACGTTTTGTATAAAAATGGAGTTAGCAGCATTAAAGGATTTTCTGGATCATAAGGCAGATCAATATGAACATCCTGATTTCATTGCATCAGACCCAATCCAACTTCCCAAACGATTTAGTTTAAAACAAGACATTGAAATGGTCTCCTTATTGGTTTCAACCATTGCATGGGGGAATAGAAAGTCCATCATCAAAAGTGGTGAGCAGTTGCTTGAAATCATGGATCATGACCCCTACCATTGGCTCATGGACTACGACACTTCGAAAAGATCAGATTTGCGGTTTGTTCACAGGACATTCAACACCACCGACTTGCATTATTTTTTGACCGCACTTCGATCCATCTACCAATCATCAGATTCCTTAGAAGAATTGTTTCTTACACCAGACCAGTCCATTAAATCCGGCATAATCCAATTCAGAAAACAATTTCTTGCCTATCAACCAGAAAACCGAACTGCAAAACATGTGTCAGATCCTTCACGCAACAGTGCTTCTAAACGGTTGAACATGTTTTTGCGTTGGATGGTTAGATCACCCCGTAAAGGAGTGGATTTTGGAATTTGGAATCGCATTCAAACAGATGCTTTGTGTATCCCATTAGATGTCCATACGGGAAATATGGCGCGTAAACTTAATCTGTTAGACAGGAAACAAGACGATTGGAAAGCGTTGGACGAAGTAATGACGCAATTAAGAGACTTTGACCCTATTGATCCTGCTAAGTATGATTTTGCCTTGTTTGGAATTGGAGCTTTTGAATCGAAATTTTAAAAACTTAAATACCTGACCTATATCATTATTCCCTTACCTCAAACTGATTGATATCAGGAAACACTTAAAATCAACTACTTATGTAACTTTTATCACTTTAATAAAGAACAGAAGCAATTACATTTGTTCTACAATAAAAGATAAATATTCACAAAAATAAAACATCATGAAAGTAGAACAAATTTACACCGGATGTATCGCTCACGCAGCTTACTTTTTAGAAAACAAAGGAGAAGTGGCTATCTTCGACCCTTTAAGAGAAGTTCAACCTTACATAGACAAAGCAAAATATGACAACGCTAAAATTAAATATGTTTTTGAAACACATTTTCACGCTGATTTCGTTTCAGGACATTTAGACTTAGCAAAGAAGACTGGTGCTAAAATCGTTTATGGTCCAACCGCAAAACCTGGTTTTGATGCTATAGTTGCGGAAGATGGTCAAGAATTTAAAGTTGGTGATTATACTGTGAAGGTAATTCATACTCCTGGTCACACGATGGAAAGCACGACTTATTTATTGATCGATGAAAATGGAAAAGAGCACGGTATAATTACTGGAGATACTTTATTTATCGGTGATGTTGGTCGACCTGATTTAGCTCAACACGTTATTGCAGACTTAACAGAACAAAAATTAGCTGCTCATTTATACGATTCATTACGCAATAAAATTATGCCTTTAAGTGATGATTTAATTGTATATCCAAATCATGGGGCTGGAAGCGCCTGTGGTAAAAAGATGAGTAAAGAAACAACGGACACGCTTGGAAATCAAAAGAAGACAAATTATGCGTTGAACCCTGAATTAACGAAAGGAGAGTTCATAGAACAATTATTAAAGGGACTAACAACTCCTCCGCCCTATTTCCCTAAAAATGTTTTGATGAACATTCAAGGTTATGATAGTTTAGACGATATCATGGATAGAGCTAACATTGAACTTACTGTTGAAGATTTTGAATCATTTATTGACAGAAAAGACATTTTGATTTTAGATTGTAGAGATGCGAAAGACTTTTCTGAAAGTTTTATTCCTCACAGTTTAAACATTGGATTAGATAGTAATTTCGCGATGTGGGTTGGTGAATTAATCCCAGACATCAATCACAAAATAGCGTTAATTTGTCCAGAAGGAAGAGAAGTAGAAGCGTTAATTCGTTTATCTAGAGTTGGTTTTGATAATTCAATAGGCTATTTAAAAGGAGGTTACAAAACTTGGTTAGCAGCAGGAAAAGAAAAAGATAGTATCAAACGAATTACAACGACAACTTTCGAAGCGTTAGCTTCAGATGAAAAAACATACATCATTGACGTTAGAAAGAAAAGTGAGTTTGAGTCTGAACATATCATCGGTGCTAAAAACATTCCTTTACATCAAGTTGAAAATAGATTACCTGAAATTCCTCACGATAAAAACATTATTTTACATTGCGCTGGAGGTTATAGAAGCATGATCGCAGGTTCTATATTAAAACGTCACAACATCAATAATTTTGTAGATGTAATTGGCGGTATGAATGAAATCAAAAAAACAAATATTCCAGTAAGTGAATATGTTTGTCCTACAACTTTACTTTAAAAAGACTTCTAGATTTTAGACGCTAGATATTAGACTTTTAAAATTGAAAAAGCTCGCAAAGCGAGCTTTTTTTTGTTGACAACTTACTATTCTAAAAAAACTTTCAAAAGTCACTTTCCTTAATCCTTTTGTATCCGCACGACGAACCCCATCTTTAAGTAAAGAATTTGAACTCCGACTTTTGTTGCAAAATAACAAAGGATGATAGAACAACAAATACAGATGTATGCTTTAGTAGAAGAATGGAAATATGAAGTACTAGAAGATGGGAATATAATCCATGGAGAAGCATTATAACCTGACTTATTTCCTGACTTTCAAGTAGTTCTTTCCGATAACTGAAGCGTATATTCCACTCTTAATATTTTTGTTATTTTTGGTCTATGAGATTTGTGTATCCTGGATTTTTGTGGGCCCTGTTACTCCTCTTGATTCCAGTACTTATACACTTGTTTAGTTTTAGAAAAATTAAACAGCTTTATTTCCCGAGTTTACAATTCATACAACACGTTGAACAAGAAAGTAGGTCAACCAAAAAGTTGAAACACCTGCTTATTTTGATTAGTCGAATTTTAGCCTTTATAGCCCTTGTTTTTGCGTTCACCCAACCCTATTTACCTGCAAATGGTTCAAAAATAAGCAATGGCAAACCTGTTTTAGCCATCTATATTGATAATTCATTGTCCATGACGGCAAAGGGCAACCACGGTGAATTGCTTTCTGAAGCCGCTGAAATAGCAAGAGACCTTATTGAAAATGTTAGTCGAAGCACACGCATTCTACTAACTACCAATGAGATGACAGGAGCTGATGCTCGATTACTATCCAAAGAACAAGCGCTTGACCGTATTGATCAACTAGCAGTTTCTGGTTACACCAAAACACCTGCTGAAGTTATCGCCTGGCAAAAGGACTGTATTAAACGTGAACATGAAACAACGGAACGTTTAGGTCAAACGCAATTTGTTGTTATTTCTGACTTTCAGAAAAGTACTATTGCACAGCTAACAAAAATTAAAGAAACTAACGATTATGTCTACCCCATCAAACTTGCCTCACCAGTTAAAGAAAATTTAAGTATCGATTCCGTTTGGTTCGAATCGCCAGTTCACAGGAAAGGATCTCAAAACGCTATTCGTGTTCGTGTTAGAAATTATAGTGAAAACCCGATCAGCAACCTGGATGTATCTTTACAATTGGGTGCCTTAACCCGAAGTTTATTTTTAGATATTCCAGCAAATAAATCTGCTGAGTTGGCATTTCAATTTACAGAAACCCAAACAGGACCGCAAAACGGTGTAGTATCAATCAACGATAAGCGGGTTGCTTGGGATGATGATTACTACTTTTCCTATCAGGCGTTTACCTCTTGTGCTGTTTTGGTTGTTTCTCCCTCATCTGCTTCGTTGTGTAAATCCATCTATAGTCTGGAACCTTATTACAAGGTAGAATCTTGTACTCCCGAATCCATAAATTCAAACCAGTTAGCCGGCAAAGACTTGGTGGTATTGGATGGCGTAACACGGCTGTCAAGTACAGCCAGTAGTGCCTTGACCCGTTATAGTGATGCAGGTGGTGCGGTTTGTTTTATCCCTGATCAGGAAATCGATTTATTATCTTGTAATTATTTACTTCGAAATTTGGGACTTCCAGCACTTGGTGATAAAACTTCAAGTGGTGTATCGATTTCTAAAATCAACGATGAAGCCCCCTTTTTTAAAGGCGTGTTTGATAAAAAAATCGGGCGTGTTTCATTTCCTACCATAAAATCTTGTTTCCGTAGCTTGGTCTCCACAAAAACGGCCTGTTACCCGCTTATTACACTGCAGAATGGGTCGGCTTTACTTTCGCAAAGTGCTAACGGCAAACGAAACTTCTTGTTATCAGTTCCGCTTCATGAAGCATTTGGATCCTTTACTAAAGATGCATTATTTCCGACCGTTATGTTGCGCATAGGTGAAATAAGTAAACCTTCACTTCCCACAAGCCTTATTCTTGGTACCGAGTCTTTTGTCCAACTGAATACAAACTTATCAGAGGATGAAGTCATTCGTATGCACCGTGATTCAACCACATTTATCCCAAAACGAAACAAGAATGCAACAGGTGAAACCTTGTTTTTTTCTGGAGAAGAAATCCTTGAATACTTAAAACCGGGATCTTATGCATTAACAGCCAAAGAACAGCTTGGTTTTTTATCGTTTAATTACAACCGACAAGAATCGGAGCCGTCTTATGCTGACCAGGAAGCTATTGAATCTTATTTTAAGCGTTGCGGAATCAACAGACTGATTTACAACGAGCAATTAAACGGCAGAAACTTACCACCAATAGACGTTGAAAAACCATACGACTATTGGCGTATTTGTATTGTGCTTGCACTTATATTTGTGTTCGCAGAAATGGCATTGGTATTATTTTGGAAAAAATAAATTAAATGAAAATCTTAATTAAACAGGCTCAACTTGTAGACCCAACTTCTGGTCATCACAACACTACAAAAGATGTTTTGATAGAAGACGGGATGATAACTGCAATTGAAAATTCAATTGAAACAAATGATGCGATGTTAGTTTCTTTTGAGCATTTAATGATAAGCCCAGGTTTTTGCGACTTAAAATCTAATTTCTGTGATCCGGGTAACGAGCACAAAGAGACCATTCAATCGGGTATGGATGCCGCTGCATTTGGAGGTTATTCTCATGTGGCTGTGTTACCGAGTAATTCTCCTGTAACTGATGGAAAAACTACAGTTGAATACCTCTATAGAAAAGCGGAACAAGGTGTAAATCAAATCCATCCCATTGGTTCGATAACAGCTGGAATGGAAGGTAAAGAACTTGCTGAGTTATACGATATGTTTACTGCTGGTGTACGTTTGTTTTCGGATGATTATGAACCAGTACAATCTGGCATTATGTATCGAGCACTGTTGTATGCCAAAAACTTTGGTGGTCGAATCGTCTCTTTTCCACGTGATTACGCTTTGGCTAAAGGTGGAATGGTGAATGAAGGTCAAGCTTCAACCCGCACCGGACTTAAAGCTGATCCGCATGTGGCTGAATTAATTGAAATTGAGCGAAACATCAGGTTGGTTGAGTATACCGGTGGTTTACTTCACTTTACTGGGATTTCTACTGCTGAAGGAGTAAACCTGATTAGAAAAGCGAAGCAAAAAGGATTGAATATTACAGCCGATGTACACGTCATGAATTTATTATTCGATGAGACAGCCGTGCTAGGATTTGACGCAAACTTTAAAGTACTTCCTCCTTTGAGAAGACAGGAGGATTTAATTGCCTTGTGGGATGGCGTTAAAGACGGCACCATTGATGCAATTGTTGCTGATCATCGTCCACAGGACAAAGAAGAAAAGGATGTTGAATTTGATCATGCTGCTTTTGGCTGTATTCAGTTACAGACCGTGTTTGCCTCACTTTCAAGCTCACCTTTCTTTGACTTAAACGCAGTACTTCGCGCACTTACCGTTGGACCGCGCAACATTTTGAGTATTACAAATTCATCCGTTGAAGTAGGCGCTAAAGCTGATTTAGCCTTATTTTCTTTGAATCATAGTTGGACTTTCACTTCGGCAGATTTAATTTCACAAACACAAAACACCCCTTTCTTGAATCAGAAATTTAATGCTCGAACTTTTGGTGTTGTTTGCAGTGATGCTTGTTTTATAACGGAGGAGCTTATTCATGAGTAATTTTTTACAGCAATTTTGGAAGGAGAAAAAACGAATTGGTGCCATGGCTCCAAGTTCTCGTTTTCTTGCGCACAAAATGTTGGAGCACATAAACTTCGAAGTCGATCAAGTCATTATAGAACTTGGACCTGGAACGGGCGTTTTTACAGAAAAACTATTGTCAAAAATGACAGCCGGGAGTCACCTGTTGGTTTTTGAAGTAAATGATAATTTCTACAATCAATTGAAACAGCAGATACAAGATGATCGATTGCTATTAATCCATGACTCTGCTGAAAAATTAGATTATTATTTATCGAAATATCATTTACCAAAAGCACATGTGGTATTATCTTCCTTGCCACTCGCAAATTTCCCGGAAACACTAATTCAAACCATATTAAAAGCATCCAAAGATGTTTTAATTTCGAACGGAAAATTCATCCAGTTTCAATACTCGTTGCAAGCCAAAAAAGAAATTGAACAGATTTTTGGAACAGCACAAATTAGCTTTACACCCTTAAATTTTCCGCCTGCTTTTGTATATACCTGTACAAAAACAGATTGAGTTACTTCAAGTCTTTAAAAATAAGTTTGATCAGCTTAATGTTTGTATTTGCAATCGAAGCTGTACGTTTTCTGTCGTTACGAATTCCCTCATTCCTTGCCTTAAATCGAACTTGTTCTGCCTTTAAATTTGAAGTTAATAAGCTGTACGTTTCTTTTTTATTACCATACAATCCAAATGAGAGTCTTATTAAATCGTTATAAATCGGGAAACTCGAATAGATTTGGCAATAGTGATCCTTCATTGCCTCTATTTCATCCGAAATAAAATCATAAAAAGATGTTTCACTTTGATTTTCATTGGCTTGTAATGCATAGCGTGAAGCCGCAATTTTTTCAACATTCTTTAAACGTTCCTGCTGTAACTTAACCAACAAGTTGTATGATTCACCAAATTCCTCGGTTTGCTTGGTTAATTCAATAGAGGCTACCTGATAAAAATTTGTTTTCACACGATTCAATTGACGTAAATTAGTCTTTACATGAAGGTCGTTATCGTTTTCAAGATAAAATTGTCGGTAATAGTTATCCATGTCGAGGCAGTAATTCATCAATAAAATTGAATCATTGGTTGTTTTCAATAATTCAACCAAATCAATTGAACGTGCTGATATTGAAGAGATCAACCCATTTATTTTTGAGTCTATTTCATGATTAGCACGCGTTAATTTATCTATGATGACGTATTGCCTTTTTTCAACGGCAGGTTTTAAAACACGTGTTGGTAATGGTTTGTCGATGAGTTTTTTAAGTTCCTTAACCTCCTTTTCATAAATCTGAATAGTTGAACTAAGATTTTTCTTAAATCGCGTTGTATTTAATGCTGCGACACGTAATTTATTGAATGAGTGTTTTATTTCAGCGGAGGTATTTTTAACATGGATTGCGTGATGTTTCTTCAGTAAGACATTGTTCTTGTACTGAATTTTAAACAATTTCCCTGCAGCCAAAATACATTTTCGATAGTCCTTTTCAGCAAGCTTAAGGTATAACAGCGCTGAATCCTGATCCAAATTACCGGGTTGACGTCCTAATTCAATTGAATCACCCCGCAAAAACAAAAATGACATGTCAAAATAACCAGATGCTGTTTCAAAAAAATTAGTTGGATTCGATCTTAAGGATTGATTAATATAACTGCGTAATTTTTCAAGTTGTGGCAGTTCCATGTATGCATCACAAGCACTACATTTTACGCCATGCCGGCGTTGATCATAAGCAGTAATTCTTGAGTTGTAATAATACAGACTATCAGCACTGAACGCTGAGGCTGATGTAATTCGACTCGATAATGTCCATATCGGATTACTTGGATAATGATCTGTCACAAATAAATCAGGATCAGTGAGGTAATAAAAGCTGTTAACATCTTTGTTTTTTCGCAGTACCACTCGCTTTGGTATCATTGATAGTATTTCAGCGAATACCTCATAGACTTTTATTCCATCTTTATAGGTAAACAACACACTATCTTGTTGTTTTTTAGGAATGTCGCAGCGAATAGCTGATGCCGATTGCTTCTCATAGTCAATGCGGTATTTCTTTGTTCTGGTTTCACTGTATAATGCAGACTGCAAGCGAAGTAGCCAATCCGAAAAGCGTGTAAATCGATACGATTCACTGACTGCTGCCCAAGTTACATCATAGACATACCATTCACCAGCTAATCGAACTGCATTCCACGCATGGTCATCGAAAAAAAGTGGATCATTTACAGAAAATCCATTTCCTTTCGTCATACCCGTAACTGTAACACTGGGAAGCCCCACATAATAACAAAGTGAATCCATCAATTGGGCATAGTCGATACAAATCGCTTTTTCTTTTCGCAGAATATCACTTAACTGGGCATCTACATTCCCATTCATATTTGATGCTTTATTATAATCATAGGTCACTGTGCTGGCTACCCAATGAAAGAGTGCATTGAATTTTTCTAAATCAGACGACATGTTCTGCGTTAATGCCATGGCTAGTTTCGGGGTTGATACCTTATCTTCTTTACGAATCTTTGGTAGTTGATAGCCTCGGTCATACACCAAGAGTGAATCTGGTATAGTTTGTGCATAGGTTTTTAAAACCGCTAAAAAACTAAACAGTATGAAAATTGTTTTATGATAGTAAGGTCGAAACATTGATGAAAGTTTTGTTTGACTTGTTATATTTTCAAAATAACGCCATTTAATAAGTAAACATAACACATCAAACGATAGACAACCATGAAGCAATAAACTACGTTAAATTAACATTATAAAAACACTTGTCATGGAAACTATTCAATTAAAACCAGCTGGAATTTCAAAGAAGAAAACTGTAAAACGCCCACTTACCGCATTCGATTTGGCAATTTTAAATTTAGGCATCAAACTAACCCCTATTAAAAAAGAATAGCGGTTAACTACATGTCTCCACCCTCTTGTGATGGCATTGGTTTTTTGTTTGAAATTTCCAGTTTCCCAAATTTGTAGGAAAAAGTAAGGTAGATTCTGCGTGTCTCCCATTTGTACTCAAAATTTTGATCCACGAGAGGCTGATCTAACACGCCAATAAAGCCTTGACGATTAAAAATATCGGTCACTTTAAAACCAACAGTACATTTACCATTCTTAAAGGATTTTTCTCCAGAAATATCAACTGGACCGCGGCGTTGAAAAAGGCCTTGAACCGAAACACGAGGTCCGTTATAATTCACGTTCAACTGAAGGGTAGCTGTTCGATTCCAAAATTCAAACGCGCCGGCATATTTAGCCCCATACACAAATCCGCCAACATTCCAATTGGCATTTACATGATCATCCGTATACTTGATGTAGGAAATGTTGCTGGAAAACGTATTTCGAAATTGTTTAATTGGTTTATAGACCCATACAACCTCCGCCCCTACTGTTTGTGCTCGATCAATATTTGTGAAAGTGGTTTTCGCGTAATTGTTACCAAACTCTCGAATGCGCATGATCATACCGTTCGAATTGCGGTAATATAAACTTGTCGTTAACGACGACTTGTCTGATTTCAACGCATAACCAAGGTCATAAGAATCAATGTATTCAGGATTTAGGTATGGGTTACCCGTTCTTAAATTAAACGGATCAGAAAAATTGGTAAACGGGTTTAAATCCGCAGCCGTTGCACGTGTGATGCGCTTAGAATAACTCAAACTGAACTCTTGCTTTTCGGTTATCAAGTATTTGATGTGTACTGAAGGAAACCAATTAAAATACGTATTTTCTATTCGATTTGACTCAGAAATAAGATTGGGAATCTGATACGCTTGCTCTAAACGAAGACCAACTTGATAATTGAACTTATTGAATTGTTGCCCAAAACTGGAATACCAACTGTAGATAGACTCATCATATTGGTATTGAAAATTAGCTAATGTATCTGCCTCATAAAGGTTGTTTGTCGTGTCTTTTGTTTCTGAAAAAGTAGAAACGTGCTGATTTCGAATGATGGCTTTAATGCCTGTTTCTATTCTACCGTTGATTTTTGGAAAAGTATATATGAGGTCTGATTGACCAGTAAACACATCATTCCGTTCAACATTATTTAAGCGTTGCTCTAAGGGTTTTCTCAACACAACCGAACTATCGTTATTGTATTGCTCTTGGTAATAAAACCCTTGGGTCTTTTCTTCGCCAAAGGATTGCGTGAAGTCGGCCGTTATTCCGCCGCGATCGTTTTTGAAATCGTATTTATAATTAGCGTTTAGATCCAAGTTTTTTTGTTGTGATGGGTCAAGTGAGCCTCTTTTCCACAATGAATCAGTGCTCCCTGTACTGTTTATCAATCTATTCCATTGACTACCTGTTCTGTTTCGCTCACCCAAAGCACCCGTTGCCGAAAATCCAATTAATTGACGTCGTGGTAAATTCAAATCGATCCCAGCACGAAAAGTATGACCAAAATTTTGATCGGTACCCACCCTGTTTTGATCTAATAAATTTATCAAGTTCGCACCAGAAAACTTATAAATATCAGAATAGTTGTTTCTGTATCCTTCGAGGTACCTTGCAGCATAACTTGCATAAGTGTTTACAAATGAATTACGGTAACTCAACGAAGCATTTCCATCACCAACCTTCCCATTCGGAATAAAGCCCGTAGCTGCAGTTGTAGTAATAATTCCATTTACACCTTTTAACTTATTCTTTTTCAGTACAATATTAATTATACCAGATGTGCCATCGGGATCGTATTTAGCTGATGGATTATTAACGATTTCGATACGTTCTATTGATCCTGCTGGTAAGGCATCCAATAAGGTTTTACCGGTACCTCCCGTAGTCAATGAACTTGGTCTTCCATCAATAAGTAAGGTGACTTTACCTTCACCTCGTAAGGTAACATTTCCATCTTGATCCAAATCAACAGAGGGCAGTTTACTCAACACATCATTGGCTGTTCCACCGCGTGATGACAAATCTTCGCCCACATTGTATATCTTTTTGTCGATGCCATTTTTTAATAAATCCTGTTTACCAACAACTTTAACTTCGTCCAATGTTTTATTAATTGCTTGAGTGTTTTGCAAAGCAATCGCCCCCAGATTGACAAACGAATTTTTAGAATTAACCTTGATATTCGATATGAGTGTATCAATACCGTTCTCGGCATAAATAATTCGTAATAAATAAGACCCGAACGGAACTTTATCTAATTCGAATCGTCCATCAGGAAGTGAATACATCCCTGTTAAAACAGTTGAATCTGCCTGTTTTAATAATTTAATGGTTGCATATTCTACCGGTCGATTCGTTGATTTATCTATTACTTTTCCTGTAATAGAACCCTCTTGAGTGAACGTAATTTGGGAAATAAACAGAAAAAAAAGTAAACTAATTTTTTTCATGAAATCACATGAATTTAAAGTTAAAGTCACCTAAAACAGGTGCAGTTGAACCCGCGTCATAGGTGAAAGGAATCTCGTAATTACCAGGTAGCAAGTCTAAGAAGTTGGCATCCAGATGAACTCCATTTTGAATACTATACAACCATAGATTTCGCACATATTTATTTGTCTTTACTACGAGTTTTCCTTGGCCTTTTTGCGTATCACTAAGTATTACTTTCAAGTTCAAATCCGATGCTTGTGCGGGCTGATAGGTCTCATTAATACAACTGTAGGTTCTGCTACCAGATTTACCCGTGCTCGTTTTCCATTCGAAGATAATTACCCGGTTTTTATGTTCCACTGTCTTTTTCATGCAAGCAAAATCAATGACTTGTTTTTGTTTATTCGAGCAAGGCAACGAAATTTCATGCTCTTTTATCACTTTACCACTTAAATCGTAAATAACAGTTTTTAGTTCAATCTGTTCAGGAGTTTCAGCCTCATTGACCAAGAAGAATTCCCGATTACCTTCCGATGTATATCGGTCAAGCACCGTAATGGAAACGTAGTCGTCCTTTACCCAATAATGTAAAGCTTTCCAATTCCAAAAGTAATCCATACTCGACCAAGTTGGAGCAGGCCAACAATCATTAACTTGCCAATACAGCGTCCCCATACATCGTGGGAAATCCAATCGATGGCCATGAACAGCAGAACTCACAGCATAGGCTTGCGTTAATTGCGATAAATAAACAAACTCTTCGAAGTTTTTAGGTTCTCCGTATAGCAGGCGAGCATGTTTTAGTATCATCCCATTGCCAACATAACTTTTCTGGTGCGACTTCATTACGGTGGAATCCAAATTCCATTGTTTCTTTTCCGCAAATTTCAATAGTGTACTGTAGGCTGGAAAGCTTTGAAAACCATATTCTGCGTTAAAGCGTCCAATTTTCTTTGCAAAATCACTCATCGGGTCTTTACCATGCCAAACGCCCCAATAATGTTGTGAACCGTGGTTGTAAAACTCATCTTTCCCCCAATTACTTAATGGCGAAGTATGTGAATACGGAAGTGAAGTAAATTCCATCAAGGTGTTTGGAATCAACTGTTTAAACAACCTTACATAACTTTCCTCGATTTCTTTAGCGGCATCGCCGTACAACTTGTATTTCAACTGAAAACCCCAGTTTTTCCATGCCACATCAACTTCATTGTTGCCATTGAAAATAACCACAGCTGGATGAGATGCAATTCGTGGAATTTGATATTTCAACTCATTGGAGACATTCTTCAAAAAAGCATCATCACCCGGGTACATGGCACAGGCAAACATAAAATCCTGCCAAACCATGATTCCGAGCGAATCACACGCATTAAAAAAAGCTTCATCTGGATAATAACCTCCACCCCATACCCGTACCATATTGAAGTTGGCAGCCGACATTTGTTCAACCATTCGAACTAAATCTTGATCTGAAACGCGTGCTGGAAATACATCTTGAGGAATGTAATCGCCCCCTTTACAAAAAATGGGTCTTCCATTCACCGCAATCTCATGCATGGTACCCCATTGATCTTTATCCATCTTCAATTGCGCCGTCCGTATTCCATACCGAAAAGTACTGGTTCCATCAATTTGGGTTTGATTCTGATCAGTCAAATGCCATTTATCCGCATATAGCGCTTGCTCACCTTGACCTTTTGGCCACCATAATTTTGGGTTATCGATTGAGAAATTCACTGAAAATGATGTTGCGCCAACAGGAACCTCATGATTTATGGCGAACGATTCACTTTTCCAAAACACCCCTTTAGTAGTCAACGGAACAGCCAAATAAATTTCCGCCTTCATGTCAGCTCGACTTGATGTCACATTGATGGTTTGAATATTTCGACCAATTATTCGCGTATTATTATACACATGTACTTCCATAGGCTTCAACAAACCTATTGTGTTCATTCGAAGCGCCCAATCCCATCCAAATTGATACTGTGGCTTTCGTGTATATGGCGCTATGGCAGTGGCATGTATATCGTTTGGTGCAGGAAGTTTATAAGCAGCTTTTTTGTAGGCTTCCTCGTGATATTTTACAGGTGGAGTAAAAACCAAACGAATTGAATTTTCACCCAGTTTGACAAGTGATTTTACCTGAAAAAAATAAGGATGAAAAGCGTTTTCAGTTTTCCCCACCTCGATATCATTTACATAAAGAGTGGCATAGGTGTCAATACCCGGAAAATAGAACTCTATGTATTCCTGATTGAGTTGGGCTGCAGTAAATGTTACTTGGGTTTTAAACTCCCACTGATGCTCTTCAATCCAACTGAATTTAGATTCATTTAAACCATAAAATGGATCGGGTAACTCCCCTTTCTCCATCAAACGTTCCTGGACAGAACCATGAGTACCGCCATTAAACCAAGATTGACTAATCGGATGTTTGATTGACCAAACGGGTTGGATATCCATTTTGGTTTGAGCATAAACAAACATATTGGAAATCAAAATACTAAGATAAATGAGTGCTTTCATATTGCGCATTGCTGTTTGAAAGTACAATTTTTATTCCATTTTACTTCTTGGTAAAACAGAAAAACTTAGCGTTTATCTTTTCAAGATGCTTACAATTAACCTTTGGCTAATTCTTTAGCTAACCAACTTTGATAAATCGTAGCCAATCGTTGGTGATCTTTGTATTCTTTTGTAAAATCATGTAATCCCGAATAATCAGGTTTAGCCATCATGAAAATGTAGTCGTTTTTATCTCGATTTAAAACGGCCTCGATAACTTGTGACGGAGGAATACAGATTGGTCCAGGCGGTAATCCATTTACCTTGTACGTGTTGTACGGACAATCGATGTCACGATGAACATTCAATAAACGTTGAACACCATTCAATTGATCTCCCCAACAAAATTTAAATGTCGGGTCAGACTGTAACTTGATACCTTGTTCAATTCGATTTAAGTACAAACCAGCGATAATCGGCCATTCCGAAGCAACTTTATTTTGTTCTGAATAAACAACACTAGCCAAGGTTACCACCTCAGACGGTCCTTTTAAACCAATTGCCTTTATTTTCGACTTGCGCTCATCCGTCCAAAACGATTTAAATTCATCTGCCATACGCTTTACAAATGCTTTTTCATCCGTGTCGTAGTACATGTTGTAGGTATTCGGGATAAACATTGCAGGCATTTGGGCAGCGTTAAAACCATAGGTAGTAAGCGTTTGATCATCATTTAAAAACGCAACAAGTTTTGCACTATCTAACATCAATACATCGGATACCTTACCAGCTAAATCGCGTAAATCGCGACAATTGTTAAACGTCACTTGCACTTCAACTTCCCCGTTTCCATTTCCTGCATCGTTTAACCTGAATCCGTTGAGCAATGTTCTCAATTGAGTTCCTGTTTCAATGTTGTATTTACCAAGAGCAATATTTTCTTTATCCAGTCCTTTGTATGCTGCAACTGCTTTAAAATCTGATACATTATCTAAAACTCCAGCCTGCTTCAAAGCCTCTGCCAATTCATCAATTCCTTGTTTATGTTTAATGTAAAAAGCAACTGTGCTTGTGTTGACAGTTGTTTTACGACTACTTAAATACAACGCAATCTTAGGATACCCAACAGCCAATCCAATAATTAAAATACCTAAACCAATTCCAAGCCTTACTTTTCCAGACATAATTGATATATTAATTCGTCAATACGATTTCCTTTAACATTAAACCACCCTTTTCGTGTTCCTACGTAACTGAATCCAGCTTTTTCAAACAAACCAATACTTTCAATATTATCTGCTTGAATTGAGCAAGTTAAACTATTAAACGCTAGCACGTGAAGCGCGTATGCTGCCAACAAAGATATACTTTCTGATGCATATCCTTTACCTCGTTCGGTCTTCTCCCCAATCAACACGCCAACCGCAGCGTGCGAATTTCGAAAATCCGCATCATACAAATCGATGGCGCCAACAGGTAGATCCCCTTGCTGTGTGCAGATTATGAATCTCAATTGTCCAGTTGAACGTATATGCTGTTGTTGCTCGATAAGTTGCATGATACCGTGTAAGGAAAATGGAACTTCGGTATCGGTCATTTTCCAATGTTCCGGGTTATTTTCCCATAACATAAGTTTAGTTGCATCATCAGGCTCCACCATTCTCAGGTAGACGAGTTTTCCTTTTAGCATCGGTCAATAATTTTATGCGGTCTTCAATTTCACGCTTGGTATAGTTTAATATCCCTTTTTGTTCATGTGGCACGTGAAAACCGATAGTTTTTGAAATACCAATTGTTTCGTTAATCACCTCAAGCAACTCTGCTAACTGGTAATTAGCCGGACAATTGAATAATTTATTAATCGGTGTGGTACATGAGTTTAAACCAGAACTTAATAACGATTCCTCCCTGAAAACCTGATCAATATGCGCAGAATTTATAGCTGCCGTGGTGTTTAATTTGATCAAAAAAGTAGGGATATTTTTTTTAGCGACAACGGAAATGACTGAATCAACAGGTATAGCCAAATCTTTGGATTGCACTTTTAGCGCATAATAACTTCCATCTATAGAACAGCCAATGTGAGGTGGGATTTTAGTTACATGCCAAACCCAAATAAAAAAACCGGATTGCAGACAAGCCGTGTTGTCTAAGGTTTCTATGGAATCAAATTCGAAGCTATAATTCAATTTCTCCACGAAAAACCTGTTTAGCTGGACCAATTAACCACACCTCATGTGCCCGTGACGCTGTCAGTTCAAATCGAACGGACAAGTCTCCACCAGGCACTTGAACTCCAATTACGTGTTGACCAAGTTTATTTTGATTTAAAGCATAACCAATTGCAGCTGCTGTTGCTCCTGTTCCGCAGGACAAGGTTTCATCTTCCACTCCCCTTTCATAGGTTCGCATAGAAATATGATCATCTGTTAATACTTGTACTGCATTAACATTTATTCCTTCAGCTCGAAACTCATCATTAAATCGAATCGATTTGGCCCAAGGTATTAAATCCAACGCGTTAATATCCGTGGTAAAAGAAATGAAATGAGGAGAACCTGTATTCAGCACATATTGATTGTTTCGATTTTCCCACGATTCGACATCAGACATTTTTAATGCGATTTCCTCTGGAAAAATTTTTGCATGATGCGCACCATCTATGGCCCAAAAATGAGTTGAATCTGCAATGTACCCCAAATGATGAGCCAAATGCAATGCACAACGTGTACCATTGCCGCAGAAACTTTTTGATCCGTCTGCATTAAAATAGTCTACTTCTAAATCAAAACCCTCCATTGGATTTAGTCGAATAAAACCATCAGCACCTACACCGAATTTACGGTCACAAATATTTTGAATAGCTTGAATGGTAACACCATTGTATTGACCATTAAAATTGTCTACAATAACGAAATCGTTTCCAGTTCCTTGATATTTAAAAAAATCCATGTGCATGCAGAAAACAAATGTACGTTCATTTAACAAGAATTGATATGTTTGGCTTAACAATCTTTAACAACAGACGTGTAACAATTTGTGAAGCTATCGAGTTATAATTGTAAGTCAAAACAGTAATTAATTAAAGCGAATTATGAAGCATTACCTTAAACAACTTGCTTTTGGAGTAATTGGTGGTTTTATTACATTAGGCGCCTATTTATTTGTTGCAAACAATCCATCTTATGAACACCTATCCGATGAAGTCATTGATGGCAATCGTTTGCGTGCACATGCCGTAAATTTTGAAGGAATTCCGACTGGAGCCACAAATTTTGTTGAAGCATCTGAAAGTACAATTAATTCGGTTGTCCATGTAACGACAAAAGTGGTTAAAACGACATTTCAACGTGACCCTTTTCAAGAGTTTTTCTACGGTCCAGGAGCAGGAGGACGAGAATTTAAACAGTTTGGATCAGGATCAGGTTCAGGGGTAATCATTTCATCGGAAGGTTACATCGTGACCAACAACCACGTGATCGAAGACGCCAGTGAAATTGAAGTTATTCTCAATGACAATTCAAAATACGCTGCAAAATTAGTGGGAGCTGATCCATCTACGGATATTGCCGTTTTAAAAATTGAAGGAACAGGATTTCAACCTATTCCACTGGGGAATAGTGATGACTTAAAAATTGGTGAATGGGTCTTGGCTGTAGGCAATCCTTTTAACCTAACATCCACTGTTACCGCAGGAATTGTATCGGCTAAGGCGCGTAACATCAACCTGTTAGCTGAACGAGGCCAACAAGATGTAGTGCCAATTGAATCATTTATACAAACAGATGCAGCAGTGAATCCAGGAAATAGCGGAGGGGCACTTGTGAATACACGTGGTGAATTGGTCGGTATTAATACGGCTATCGCCTCTCAAACTGGAAGTTACTCCGGATATTCTTTCGCTGTCCCGGTGAATTTGGTTCAAAAAGTAATGCGAGACATCATTGATTATGGTATTGTACAACGCGGTTACCTTGGTGTTCAAATAGCTGATATTACACAAGAGATCAAAGAGAAAAATAAATTACCAAACACCAAAGGAGTTTACATTTCAAAGGTTATTGAAGACGGAAGTGCTGATAATGCTGGTGTAAAAGATGGTGATCTTGTATTAAAAATTGGTGCAAAGGAAGTTAATTCCGTTGCTCAACTACAAGAAGAAATCGGGAAACGTAGACCTGGCGACAAAGTATCGCTTACCATTCGCAAAAAAGACGGAAGCGAAGATATCGTTGAGTTGCTGTTAAAGAATAAAGACGGTGAAACAAAATTGGTTAGCAAAGAAGAAATTTCAAAAAACTTTGCCTTGGGTGCAACTTTTGTTGAACTCAGTAGTAAAGAGAAACGTGAGTTAAACATTTCCCACGGAGTGAAAATAGCTTCTTTGTCAACTGGAAAATTAAAATCAATCGGTTTGCAAGCCGGCATGATAATAACGAAAGTAAACAATGAACCTATTGAAACCGTTGATCAACTTACCGCTAAATTAAATGGTGTGAATCGTGGAGTACTACTCGAAGTCATGTCAGAAAGTGGTAAGAAAGATTATTTCGGGTTTGGTTTATAACACAAGAGGCACAGTTTTTGAGGATTAAAAAACTTGATTGTTAGTCCATATTTTTTTTGGATATCATTTTTTTTTCGTCGTACTTTGCCTACGTTTTTCCAACATGAACAAATTATTAAGGAGGAATAAATTAAATGAGACAGTTAAAGATCACCAAATCGATTACCAATCGTGAAAGTCAGTCACTAGACAAATACTTACAAGACATTGGTAAAGAAGAATTAATTACAGCCGAAGAAGAGGTTGAGTTAGCAAGAAAAATTAAACAAGGTGACCAGCGTGCATTAGAAAAATTGACTCGTGCAAACTTAAGGTTCGTTGTTTCTGTTGCCAAGCAGTATCAAAATCAAGGATTAACCCTTCCAGATTTGATTAACGAAGGTAACTTAGGTTTGATCAAGGCTGCTCAGAAGTTTGATGAAACACGTGGTTTTAAGTTCATTTCATATGCAGTTTGGTGGATTCGTCAATCCATCCTTCAGGCATTAGCTGAGCAAGCACGTATCGTTCGTCTTCCACTAAACCAGGTAGGTTCATTAAACAAAATCAATAAAGCGTTCTCGAGACTTGAACAAGAATTTGAGCGCCCACCTTCAGCAGAAGAATTAGCGGAAGCGTTGGAAGTACCAGAAGATAAAATCAAAGAAAGTTTGAATGTATCTGGTCGCCACGTATCTATGGATGCTCCTCTTTCGACTTCTGAAGACGGAGGTACATTGATGGACGTTATGGCGAACTCTGACTCTCCAAAAGCTGATCATGCATTGATGGCAGAGTCGTTGCAGAAAGAAATCGAACGTTCATTGAGCACATTAACAGATAAAGAGCGTGAAATCATCCGTTTGTTTTTCGGTATCGGAATGAATCATGGTCTTACATTGGAAGAAATAGGTGCCAAATTCAATTTAACCCGCGAACGTGTTCGTCAAATTAAAGAAAAAGCCATACGCCGATTAAGACACACGTCACGAAACAAGTTGTTAAAATCATATTTAGGATAATCCCATTGGGCTGTTTACTTGGTAGGCAGCCCTTTTTATTTTTATAATCAATTAAAACAAGTTAAGTCAATGGAAACTGCCGTAGGTTACGAAAAGGTTCTAAAATCACACGTAGAGAAAGAGCGTGCTGCTGTAAAATTATCAAGTAAAGTTGGTGAATTGTTGTATGACAAAGGAATTGAATTGGTTCTTTTCCGTCACCATTTGATTGATGTTACGATCTCTGAATTATTGAATTTGCATGAATATGCAAAAACAGTTGTAAACAAGCCTATCGATGTATTTACATCTTCTGAGCTTGCCGAAGAGATTTTGAAAATGGACCTTGCTCCTGCGAAGTTAGATATCGGTAAATTATCTGCAGAATGGTTGGCTGAAGGCACAAATTTTGAATCTAAAGCAGCATTCTTGCAACAAAAACTTGTTGGATTTGGTGTTACAACAGATAACAACATTGAGCCACGTGATGTAGTTTTGTACGGTTTTGGTCGTATAGGACGTCTTGCTGCTCGTGAATTAATTAAACAAGCCGGAAAAGGACAACAATTAAGACTGCGTGCTATTGTTACACGTGGTGCATCAGATGCTGACATCATCAAACGTGCTTCTTTGTTGAGAAATGATTCTGTTCACGGTGCTTTTAAAGGTTCTGTAATTGAAGATTTAGAAAACAAAGCCCTAATCATCAACGGACAGATCGTTAAAATGATTGATGCAGCTAACCCAGAGGATATCGATTATACGACCTATGGAATTAACAACGCATTAATCATTGACAATACGGGTGTGTTCACAAACCGTGAGGCGTTGTCTAGACACATGAAGGCTAAAGGAGTTGCAAAAGTTTTATTAACTGCACCAGGGAAAGAAATTCCAAATGTGGTTTATGGAATCAACCAATCTGATTTAGATATTGAGAACGAAACAATTTTCTCAGCGGCTTCTTGTACAACGAATGCTATCTCCCCTATTTTGAAGGTAGTAAATGATAAGTATGGTGTAGTAAAAGGGCATATTGAAACTGTACATGCATACACCAATGACCAAAACTTATTGGACAACATGCACAAAAAACCACGTCGTGGTCGTTCAGCTGCGGTGAACATGGTAATCACATCAACTGGTGCTGGTAGTGCTGTAACGAAAGTTATTCCAGATTTAAAAGACAAATTGACTGCAAATGCAGTTCGTGTACCTACTCCGAATGGATCTTTGGCTATTTTGAGTTTGGAATTGAACGCAACAACAACAGTGGAAGATGTTAATGCAATTATTCGTGATGCAGCTTTGAATGGCGATTTAGTGAATCAAATTTATTACTCATTTGATCCTGAATTAGTGTCAAGTGACATCATTGGTAACACATGTTGTTCTGTGTATGATTCAAACGCTACTATTGTATCTAACGATGGTAAAAATGTTGTTTTATATGCATGGTATGATAATGAGTTTGGTTATACAAAACAAGTTATTCGTTTAGCTAAGCACATTACTAAAGTTCAACGTGCAATTTATTATTAAATAGTACACCAATAAAATAATTAACGGTCGTTTAAAACGACCGTTTTTTTTTGTCTTTTAAGTTGAAATATTATACAAAAAAATAGGGCTGAGAACCTCAACCCTATCTCGGTAATTCCGTTAATTATAATTTTATCACTCTGATTTTTTCGGAAGTATCCCCAGATAAAACAAGGTAATAAACACCTGGTTTCAGCTCTTGACAATCAACTTCATTGATAGAATTTGTATATAAAATTCCTGAATGAACCTCTTTACCTTCTGATGAAATCAGTGAGTAAGTTGTTGCTTCAGTTATACCCAATAAAACAAATTTTTCACTAACTGGATTAGGGTATATGACGTATGTCTTTTCGATATCATCTATTCCTGCACATGATTGTTCTGTAACTTGTATTACATCACTTGCAATACAACCATTTAATTCAGCAGTAACACTATAATTATTTCCTGTATAAATCATAATAGAAGTACCTGTTTCACCAGTGGACCATGATTGAACTTGTCCATTTGTAGTCACCTGTAAATTGTATGGAAATTGATTAGTACATAATGTTATGTCAATTCCTAAATCAACTAGTGGTAGTTGTTTAATAGTCATTTGTAACGTATCCGAATCAATACATCCATTTATATCAGTACCTAAGACAATATAAGTTCCGGACTGTTGAGGAACAAACGCTGCACCATTCATTACACCATTATTCCATGTATAGGTTAATGCTCCTGTGGCAGTTAATGTAACCTGAGTACCGTCACAATTACTAATATCTGGACCAGCGCTTACAATTGGTAAAGCATCAACTGTTACATCCACTGTATCAGTATCGACACATCCGTTAGCATCTGTTCCTGTTACAATATATGATCCTGATTGCGTTGGTGTGAAAGCCTGACCAGCAATAACACCATTATTCCAAGTAAATGTTGCAGCTCCAGTTGCGGTTAAGTTTATCTCATTTCCTGAACAAATACGAAGATCTATTCCTGCATTTACAACTGGTAAAGCATCAACAGTTACGTCCACTGTATCTGTATCGACACATCCGTTAGCATCTGTTCCTGTTACAATATATGATCCTGATTGCGTTGGTGTGAAAGCCTGACCAGCAACAACTCCGTTGTTCCAACTATATGTTGCAGCTCCAGTTGCGGTTAAGTTTATCTCATTTCCTGAACAAATACGAACATCTGCACCACCATCTACTGCAGGTTGTGGATTCAATGTAATAAAAACAGAATCTGAAACTCCTTGACATGAGACTGCAGTATTATTGTAAAACAATGAATAGGATCCTGGATTAGATACGAATATAGAATCATTAATTGCTTGAGGAATTATTGCTCCATCTTTAAACCATTGAATGGAGGTATTTGGATTTACTTGCACAGAAATTAGAACAGAATCCCCATCACAAAATGATAAATCGGAAGCTTGTAATGCTGAAACTGAAAGAGAATTACACGTTTTCACTTTATAGATACTTAATGTAGAACTCACCTCATTCGCTAAAACCAATAGCTCCTCACCTATTGGCGAATCTGCAGCTGGAATAGTAATGATGCCTTCCGCTCCGAGATCCGGTCCACTAGTAGTAGTTGAACGATTATTGTAGTAGCCGACGTAAATAGGTGCTAATGGATTTTCTATATTAAAGACCATTGCTCCTCCAATGCGCTCAAGTGCAACAAACAAGTAAGGTATACCAGAAATTTCCTGTATCGCAATTCCCTCAGGTTCTGGGCCTTTGTCATCAGAACGATTTTTTAAAGATGGAACGCCTGTACTATTTGAGGCATTAAAGATCGTTTTGAAAACAGGATCATTTGCAAGTATTTTTTCAAACAATCCTTTTGAATCGTAAACCATTGTTCCTGTCACCGCATCGAAAACAGAAAAAGATCTTCCACCCATAACGTGTAATTCATCGTAGTCACCATCTCCATCTGTGTCTCCAGAATATTTCAACGCATTAAGTCGACCTAAAAATTTATTATTTCTAAGTATTGAAGGATCTGGAAAAGCAATAGGATCCAAATTATTAAATGTCGAAGAACTAATTCTATTAGCATCAATCACAGAACCAAATTCTCTTGAATCGCCCTCATTGGCAGTAAATATATACTCTGTACCGTTAATTTTTTTGTAAGCAATTGCGTCGGGCATGTGAATCCCTTTGATTGGCAAGCTACCTGTTAATAGAATAGATCCACTTTGATCAGAAGCATCCAAAAAGTTTCCTGAGTTTAAATCGTATGAGATTGTCCCTAATCCTCTTAATGACAATATTGTATCTTCGGTTAAATCAATTGTTAATAAAGCATTATTTTCTTGCAAGGTTACAAAAGCCGTTTTATTGTCCTCTGAGATAGCAATGTATTCTGGTTCTAGGTCTTGTGCAACCGATGCACTAGTGCTAAAGATACGTATTGATTGAGACCTTAAGAGACTTTCTTGCCCGTTATACCTTGATAATGATAGTGTTGTAACATTGGTCTGGTTGAGGTTTTGTACACCATGAGAAAGATCAATAATCGAAACAGAACCCTCTGGATCAATAGTGTATGTAGAATTAGGCTCACCTTCATTAGCTGTTAAAACTTTCGTGAAATCTTTATTGAATGTGATCATATCTGGCATTGCACCAACTTCAACTTGTTTTATGAAATTTCCATTATAATCAAGAAACACAACAAAACCATTTGATTGAGGTGAAGCATTTTCAATCGCCATTGCAATTATACTGTCATGAGCTACAACGGAATTAATATTTCCATATGGGCTAACCGAAATAGAGCTTTTTATAACCGGTTGAGTGGGATTAGTAAAATCAACAATATCAAGTTTTGCACCAATACTGTTTGCAATGTATAGTTGTTTTACAGCTGGATCATAACTTACAATTTCAGCAGAATTAGAACCTGCTGTTCCATTACTAAAGCTGGTTAATAAATCTAATTTCAACTCGTTAGTTGAACTAACACTTGTATTATCATTATCCCGAATAAATATTATTTCATAATTATTTGTAGCAGAAACAAGAGCATTAGCTGTGTTTTTCAACTTAACTATAATTCGTTCAGCTTCTTCTGGAAGTTGATCGTCAATTATGGCTAGCGGAATCTGTTGAATTCCATTAATTCCAGCAGGTACCGAAAGCACACCAGTCAAGGTGAAATCGATTCCTTGAGAGGCGTTGGTGTAGCTTGATAATTCATAATCAATTTGTACAGTTGCATTGTTCGCATTGGCTATTGTTACTGGAATATTTATTGTGCCAATCTCTTCATTTACAGCAGTAAAGTTTGAAGCTGCAGCAATTGAGATGTCTACAGGCGATTCAAAAAAACGAACAAGATCAAAACGAGTTGTTCCTCCTGCATAGGTTGATCCAAGTTTGGTTGCAACATAATCCCCTGCAATTGGATCGTATGCTGACACAATTCGAAATGCTGCATTTATGTTGTTGTTTAGACCAGTAATACCTGAAAAATTGTATGATCTATAATGCCACGTATCTCCAGTACCTGTGACTTGAGGTGTTACGGTAAAGGTTTGTGCATCAGTCCACTGTACGGTTCCACTGGTAGAATTACCTGTTTTATCCAGGGTGTATTGAAGCACCCATGTATTTGCACTGGTATTGCTTAAACGTTGCCAAAATTCAAGATTTATTCTTGAATAACTCACGGTAGAAAGATCAATTTGTATTCCTGCAGATTTTGGGTTTGAACCTGATAATGGAAACCCTGTGATTGAATAAGCTGAGTTATCCGAAGATGCTGAGTCAATTGGAGCCACTTGCAATGCGTAGCCTGTATTAAAGGAGTTGGTAACGCCACCGATAGGAGTAATTAAAGCGTTTCCAACTACAGGTGCATCATTACCGGTTGAAACAGCACCATCATTAGTAACTGAATTAAAATTCCACCTAGCTAAATTTGACTGAGCATAAATACACGTACCTAAACTTAGGAACGCCACAAACAGTATTGGTTTTCTCATGAATTCTTTTTTTTTTGCAAAGAACTCATTCTGATTTTTAATAGTGATGACCGCTATTTTAAACCTCTAACAAGCATACGTAATCTTGTCGTTAATACAATATTAATTCAGATTAACACATTCCATTTAACATAAGTATTAAGTTATAATTCTCATGTTTTATCTTACATTTTGTAACAACATGTAACAACAAGACATTTAAAGGTCTAATAAGACTTACGTTGATAAACAAAAAAAGGAGGAATCTAAAAAGTAAAAAGGGGTCCTTGTGGATTAAAATTTGAAAATGCTTCTAAAATGGCACCAACAAATTTGAAGAAAAAGAGGCTGTATCAAAACGCGATACAGCCTCTTTTACCTATTTAATATTAGAAATACTTACTTCAACGCCTCTGTTTCTTTCATCATTTTCTTGAACGATTCACAATTACGCATGTCCCGTTCAAATTTTTCAGATTCTAGTGGTGTCAAAGCCTTCATCTTTGAGTCACAAAACTCAAGATCATCTTTATACTTTTTTTCAATCTCGATTACCTTTTCTTGATCATAGTTTACACCTTTCAGTTCTTTAATCAAGTTATATCCTGTATCTGCACATTTACATGCATCAGATTTCCTTTCACACGAGGTTGTAAGGAATAAAGCACCAGCAAGAACTAGCCCTATTTTTTTATACATCATTTTTTTCTTCCGGCGTTTTTCAAACATTTTCTCACACGTTTTTCGTGTGCGTCACGTTCCTCAGGGGTTCTATTCGGGTCCTGAATACGAAATGCTTGACATTTTTTATCTACGTAGTCAAATCGTTTCAAAAGTTTGTCTAACTCTTTGTCTGACATGTCCTTTTGTAACGCATCATTAATTGAATCACCAACTACAACACAATTACAAAAATCCCATTGCTCACCATATTTGGCTTCAATTTTCATTAAATTCTCATGCATTTCGTTCGCATCAACCTTGGGAGCTTGCACCGTAGATGTTGCTACAGCAGTTTCCAGCGATGCTTCTTTTACATTCAAATCTTCTCCACATGAAACACATTCCTTGCATGGCTTACTTTGACATGCAGTAAATAGCATTAAGGAGAAACAAAAGAATACTAACCTTTTCATTACGCTTGTATACGATCTTCTGTAGTATGTGCGATTGCGCTTTTTTCAAATCGCAACTTTGTACCTTCTGATGAAACCAACACGGTTGATTCGTTCACTTCCAATACTTTACCGTGAACCCCACCGATGGTTACAACTTTGTCACCTGCCTGAAGGTTTTCACGGAATTTTTTCAATTCTTTTTGCTTTTTTGCTTGCGGACGCCACATAAAAAAATAAAAAATGGCTCCCATTGCGATCATTAAGATGATATTGCTCATGTGTATGTATTGATTTAATTGTTTTTAACTGTTGCTTTGATTCCCACCTCAGTAACTGAGGGTTCAGTATTCGCTACAATACGAACACTCTTTGAAATACTTCCTGTTGATGTACGTTCTGTATCTACTTCAGCTTTAATCACAGCCTCATCTCCCGGTTGAATTGGAGCATCTGGTTTAGAAGCCACTGTACAAGAACAAGATCCTTTAACATCTGCAATTACCAACGGGAAGTCACCCGTGTTTTTAACGGTAAACTTTGCTTTGATAATCTCACCCCTTACCACTGTACCAGCGTCAAAGGTTTTATTTACAATCATGGATGTTTTATTGCCCACTTGAGGTGCTTCGGTTGAACCACACCCAATAATCGTAAATGATAAAATGGAAATATAAAGTAATTTTTTCATGGATTTAATTCATTAAACCTCTACCAATTTTAACAATCTTCTTTTCTCCAGTTAAACGTGCAATTGCTTTATCCAGAATCCCGTTGATGAAAGCATTACTTTTTGGAGTGCTGTAGAATTTTGAGATTTCGATGTACTCATTCAGTGTAACTTTGGTTGGGATACTTTTGAAAACTTGAAGTTCAGTTATTGCCATCTTCATCAGTAGAATGTCCATTTTTGCAATACGATCTAACTCCCAATTGTCTGTCAACTCATCAATAAGTTTCTCATTCTCTTGATCCATTGTTACTGTTTTACGCAGTAACTCACGGAT
>Ga0172373_10000727_pt1 | contig 54262 bp, 53 predicted proteins | sample Lak10m_2_FD_114546 | JGI IMG/M metagenome (GOLD analysis project Ga0172373, IMG submission 114546) | Freshwater microbial communities from Kabuno Bay, South-Kivu, Congo - kab_092012_10m | ecosystem: Environmental > Aquatic > Freshwater > Lake | place: Democratic Republic of the Congo... | reverse complement strand
TCGGGCAAAATAGCTCTTGTGGGTTCATTGGTTTCTCGCGTGATTTGGAAGTCGCAAGAGTTTGCCAGTGAACCCCATTTTTTGCAAGCTTTATGTTCCTCCACGCTTTAGTGGAGTGCTACCTAAAAAGTGATTGCCAGCTTTTTTTATTGTGTTTTTGTTATTTGAACTTCCAATTCTGCGAGCCCCAGCTCATGCTGCCCCAAGTGTTGAGGGTGTAACCCGTCAGACTGTCAGCAATGCCGTAATTATCCTGGAAGAGATAGAGGTATACCTGCGGCATATCGTCAAGCACAGCCTGGCCAACTTCGCAATAGGCGTCTTTGCGGACTTGTGTATCAAAGCTGCTGCCAGCCAGCTCGAGAGCTGCGTCTACTTTGGGGTTCACCCAGCGGAAGTAATTTCCGCCTGTGGGGTTTGCTTCAGTGGGAATGCGGGAAGAATGATACGCATCGAAGTTATATCCCTGTGGTTCCGTGGTGAAGCCGCGGTCAAAGATCAACATATCGTAGTCACCGATGGCGCGCGGGGAGTTGTCAGCATATGAACCGAAGATGATCGAGAAATCGTAATTCTGGATGCGAGCTTCCACGCCGATGGCTTTCAGGTTTTCGACGATAAATTCCTCGGTGAGTTGCAGCGGATCGAAAGCCGTATACCCTTGCAGTTCAAGAGAGAGGCGCGTTCCATCTTTGGCATATTTCGCACCCTTCGCCACACGGATACCGTCATCGCCCATCACCCAGCCAGCTTCCTCCAATAATTGATTGGCTTTCTCAACGTCATAGCCAAACTTGCGCGGAAGGTCACACTTGTACCAACCATATGCGAATGGGTTGGTTGAATCGCTGACGCTGCCTTTCAAAACATCCTGTTGCAGCGCCTGATAATTGATGGCGCTCGCAATCGCCTGACGCACGCGCAGATCACCAAGGATGGGGTGCGGTGTTGCGGCAGTCGGGTCGCCGTCAAAAGGCGCACTCAGGTTGAAGTCAATCGCCATGTTCCAAATGCCAGGGATGAGATACTGCTGAGCCTTGCCTTTCAAGAATTCATCGTAATCAGCTTTGAATTCGCCCGGCCACAAATGCACCTGTGCTTCACCGTTCAACATCATCGCGCTTTGTGCGGCAGGCTCAGGCACGATCGCAAAGACCAGCCCATCCAAATACGGCTTGCCCGCTTCGTAATAATTCGGATTACGCGTGAACGAAATACTTTCGCCCGAAGCCCAGGTATCTACAATGAAAGGGCCAGCAGTAACGGGATTGCGATTCCAATCCCAATTTGCCATATCGGCAGGCTCGCCCGTGGCATGGCGCGGGAACAGACCGTATGAGAATTGATCGAGATAACCAGGATACGGTTCTGAATAGGTCAACACGGTGGTCAGGTCATCGGGTGTTTCAACATTGGTGATCAAATCGAAACCGCTTGTGCCAACCAGCGCACCCGAATCAGGATTGGACAAAACTTCAACCGTGAAGCGCACATCGTCCGAAGTCAGCGGCTCGCCGTCAGACCATTTCAACCCTTCGCGCAGTTTCCACGTCACGGTCAGGTAATCGTCCGAAAGCCCGCCATTCTCAAGTGTGGGCAATTCCTGTGCAAGCACAGCAGTGAATTCGCCATTCTCATTGATGGTTGCAAGCCCCGTCATGGATGTAGCGTCTGCAACCTGGCGAACGATGGCTGCATCTGCGAGGAAGAAATTGAGCGTGGTGGGCTCTTCGGGCAGGATCAAAGTGACAGTATTGCCTCCACCTCCGCCTCCACATGCACTGAGGATGAGTCCCAGAACAACGAACAGGGTCAATAGTTTGATTTTCATTCTCTCTTCTCCTTATTATGGAGACCTGATAGGTTTCTAAAACCTGTCAGGTCTTAATCACTTGTATGAATTACATACGGATCAAACGCATCGCGCAGCCCATCGCCGATGTAATTGATCGCCATCACGGTGATGAAGATCATAAAGCCTGGAAAGAATCCGATCCACGGGGCGCGGAAGACTTGGTTTTGTGCGGTGGCTAAAATACTGCCCCATGTGGGAGTGGGCGGCTGCACGCCGAAGCCCAAATAGCTCAAACCTGATTCAGTGATGATCGCGGATGCCATTTGCAATGTCCCGCTGACCAAAATAGGCCCGATGCAGTTCGGCAAAATATGCTGGATGATAAGCCGTGTATGACTTCCGCCAAGTGCTCGCGATGCAGTCACAAATTCCTTTTCACGCAGCACGAGGAACAGTCCACGCACGAGACGGGCAGGCCACATCCACGATAGGGCTGCAATGATGACGATGACCACCACAATGCTATTTTTCAACCACGGCGCTTGTTGCTCACGCAGGAATGCTCCGAGCAGAATCAACACGAAGATAGTGGGGAAGGTCAGAAAGGCATCGGTGATGCGCATGAGAACAGAGTCTACCCAGCCGCCGAAGTATCCGCTCAATGCGCCGACCAGAACGCCCAAAGCGATGGAAAGGAAAGTTGAAAACAGACCTACTGTCAGGGAGACACGACCGCCGTATAAAATTCGCGAGAACACATCACGGCCCAGTTCATCAGTCCCAAACCAATGTGTACTGTTTGGTTTTTCAAAACTGTTGGTGGGTTCCTGGTCAGTCGGGCTGTATGGACTGAGGTTTGCGAACACAGCAGCCAAGACTAAAACCGCAAGGACTGCGATCGCGATGCCCGCCAGTTTATGCTTGAAGAAGCGGCGCGTGATCAACCACGCCATGTTTTGTTCGTGGGGAGGTGCGGCGGCTAACTCACTCATATTTCACCCGCGGGTCGAGCCAGCCATACGCAAGGTCAGCAAGAATATTGCAGACAATGATAAGCGTGGCGGTGATCATCACCACACCGAGCAGCACGGGATAATCACGTCCCTTGGCAGCATCCCAAAAGAGACGCCCCATGCCGGGCCATGAAAAAATGGTTTCAACAAATAGCGCGCCCGCAAAGAGACTCGGCAGGTCGAGAGCAACGAGTGTGACCAGCGGCAGGATGGCATTTTGGAGTGCGTGTTTGTAATGCACCATTTGCTCCTTCATGCCTTTTGCGCGCGCCGTGCGGATGTAATCCTCGTGCAGCACATCCAGCATGCTGGAGCGCAGAAAGCGCGAATACCATGCGACCCATCCCATGCTCAACGCGGTGACGGGCAGCGCCAAATGCCAGAGTGTATCCAGAAATTCGCCTTCCTTGCCGCGTGTGTTCATCCCGCCGACGGGGAAGAACGGCTCACCTGAGAATGGGTTTTTCAGCGTCACATAAAAAATGACGATCAATCCAAGTCCCAGCCAATAGACGGGAATGGACTGACCAATGAACGTGACCGTGGTTACAGTGTAATCGAAAGGGGAGTACGGTTTGCGTGCCGACCAGATGCCGATGGGGATTGCTATCAGCAATGTGACGAGAAATGAAACGCCGACCAGCAGCAAAGTGTTGGGAATGCGCTCGTTGATCATCTCGGAAACAGGGCGGCGGAACTTGATCGATTCGCCCATATCGCCTTTGAACATGTCTCCGAGCCAACGCCCATATTGTACAGGCAATGGATCGTTCAGCCCAAGTTTTTCTTCGATCGCTTCGATCTGCTCTTTTGAGATGTTGGGATTCCTACGCGCAGCAGTCAACGGGCCGCCCGGTGCAGAACGCACCATAATAAAGAGCAGCACACTAATAATGAATAGAATCGGAATGGTCTGTAATACGCGGCGGATGGCGTAAGTGGTCATTGATTAGTTCCTGTCATCGTCACACCTGCACTTGCGTGCGGTGCAAGTGTTGCGAGACGGTGCTTTTCCGTCGAAGCAATCTCCGTTACAGACAAGGGGATTGCTTCGGGAAGAGCACCCTCGCAATGATGAAATTTGTTACGCCTCAAATACAACCTTGCCATCTACGATGGTCATGACAGGCTTTGCGGTCAAAATATCTTCCTTCTTCAAAGAGAACAAGTCATGTGAGAACAAGACCATATCCGCAAGATAACCTTCCTTGATCTGACCTTTTTCATTTTCCTTGAATTCGGCATACGCAGCATCACGGGTGTATCCGATGATGACCTCTTCCAAAGATAAAGTCTGGTCGGGGTCATTGGGATTCCATTTTTCGCGGTTCATGCCAACGTGTAAGTTGATCATCGGGTCATAGGGAGCTACGGGCCAGTCACTGCCAAAGGCAATATTGTTGCCTGCATTTTTAATGTCTCGCCATGCAAAGGACAGCGGCCAGCGCTGTTCGCCAACGCGGGTGGGCCACACGTCACCTTCGGCAACACTGAACGGAGCATGGCTGGTCTGCATGGATGGAAGCACGCCAAGCTGATTGAAGCGCGGCAGGTCATCGGGATGATAGACCTCGATGTGCTCCACACGGTGACGGCTATCCCGCTTCCCATTTTTCTTTTGAACTGCTTCGTATCCATCGAGCGTTCGCCTCACGGCACCATCTCCGCAGCAATGGACGAAGATCTGCAAGCCCATTTTGTCGCACAACTCTGCCATGCGGGTGAAATGTTCGAGCGAGTAAATGCCATCGGGGTTGGCTTCGGGGTCATCTGCATACGGTTCCACGTTGAGCGCTGTGTATGATTCCCAAACGCCGTCCATGAAGAATTTAGCCGCGCCGCCGCGTGCGAAGTCGCCTTGTACCTTTGCCATTTCAGCGGCTTCTTTTTTGACCATTTCTTCGGTCGTCTCAGGTTTGATGTGGTACGGAACGTACACGCGCAAAGTCATTTCGCCTGCGTCTTCAAGCGCGGCATAGACCATCAACTCTTCCATATCTCCGTTCATGTTGTGCACGCCCGTCACTCCTGTCGCGTTGATCTTTTTGATCGCCATCTTGAGCAGTTCGCGCTTGCGAGCATCGCTGGGTTCAGGGATCAGATCAGAGACAAGTCCCATCGCTGTCTCGCGGAGTTCGCCTGTGGCAAGTCCGTTCTCATCGCGGACAATGACGCCGACGCCAGGAGCATCCACACCGGGCTGCAAAATGCCTGCGATTTCCAATGCCTTTGTATTTGCCCACGAGGTGTGACCGTCATAGGCGTTGATGTAAACAGGTTTATCAGAAACCATCGCATCCAATTCCTGACGGTTCGAGATAATGTCGTATCGGATGCCGCGTCCGTCCACCCATTCGTTGGTCTTATTTTCAGTAGCAAAGGTTTGCAGGATTTGCTTTACATCATCCAGATTTTTTGCATCATACAGCTGAGCGCCGCCGAGAGAAATCGCGCCCCACAGCAAATGAAAATGCGAGTCGATGAAGCCAGGGGTGACGGTGCGTCCCTGCCCGTCAATCACTCGCGTGTTTGAGTCCTTGAATTGCTTTACTTCCTCGTTTGTCCCCACAAAGATGATTTTGTTGCCTTTTACAGCCAGCGCTTCTGCGTGTGGCTTTCCCTCGTCACTGGTAAAAATATTTGCGTTCTCAATAATAAAATCCGCGATGGTAGGCATGCCTCTCTCCTTGTTTTCGTTGTTTCATCGAATATACATTAACTAGGGTGTGAAGGCAAGTGGTTTATAATCGCATCCATAATGGTAAAAGAAAAAGTTGTTGTCGCCATGTCTGGCGGTGTGGATTCGTCTGTTGCGGCGGCTTTGCTCAAACAGCAGGGCTATGATGTTACTGGTATGATGCTGCGGCTTTGGTCTGAACCTGGCAAGGAAGAGTCCAACCGTTGCTGCACGCCTGATGCGATGGCACAAGCACGACGCGTGGCGGGCATCCTTGATATTCCTTTTTATGTTATTGATGCGAAGGATGTCTTCAAGGAAACCGTGGTGCAGTATTTTCTGGATGGATATGCGCGCGGTGAAACACCCAACCCGTGTCTGCTATGCAATCGTCAAATTCGCTGGACCTTTCTCTTAAATCATGCGCTGGCTTTGGGGGCGGAGTATATGGCTACTGGTCACTATGTTAGAAAACAAACGACAGGCGATGGACAACATGAACTCCTGCGTGCAGTCGATCATTCCAAAGATCAATCCTATGTTCTTCATGTCTTGAAACAGGATCAGCTTGCTCATGCGCTTTTTCCTGTGGGGGAGTATCCCAAGCCCGAAATTCGGCGCCTCGCTGCGGACTTTGGCCTGCCGACTGCTTCGAGAGCAGATTCCCAAGACCTGTGCTTTTTGGCTGGGGAAGATTATCGCGGTTTCCTGCAGCGCAACGCCGCAGAGATGTTGAAGCCTGGTGAGATCGTCACACAGGATGGCAAAGTGCTCGGCGAACATAACGGCTTGGCGAATTACACCATCGGTCAACGCAAGGGACTGGGCGTTCCTTCACCTGTCCCGCTGTATGTCATCAGAAAGAATGGACAAAGTAACGCGCTCGTAGTGGGCACGCAGGACGAGCTTGGCGTGCCCGAGATCATCGCGCGCGATGTCAATTGGATGAATGGGGAAACGCCCAGCGAACCTTTCCGCGCAGAAGTGAAGATCCGCTACACGGCGAGAGAGGTCGAGGCGTTGGTCAGTCCGTTGGAAGGGAATCAAGTGTCAGTTAAGTTTGATGCGCCTGTTCGGGATGCCACATCAGGTCAGGCGGCTGTTTTCTATCAGGGTGAATTGATGCTTGGCGGCGGAATCATCGTATAAGAAGTTTGCGCGTAGTCAGTTTGGTAAATTAGTTTAGTAACGAGAAACAAACCTACTTCATATAAGAAAGGATTTCCCATGAACTATCGAATTGAATCGCTGATGTCTGCTCGTTTGTTTGTTGCGCCGCAATTTGCGGATGAACGTATTTACTTTTTGAGTAATCTTTCTGGACATTTGAGTTTGTATGCCATGTTCTATGGCGGCAGCGTGCCCGAGCCATTGTTGCCTCCGAACATTGCTTTGCAGAATCCGCATTTGATTGGTGGGCATTCATTTTATGTTTTCCCAGAATTGGAAAAAATTCTTGTGATGATCGACAACAACGGCGATGAAAATTATCAGCCAATGTTGATCTCACTGGATGGCGGTTTCCCTGAACCCGCTTTCAATAATTTCTTCAAAGATTACCGCGTGCATCTCGGCGAATGTGACCGTGATAAGGCTGTTGTTTATTTATATGCTGAACGCCGCGACAAGCCGATGAACGAAACTTATCGCGGTGACTTGAAAGCTGGCAAGCTGACAAAGATCGCCGAGAGCGAATGGGGCTTTGGTGTGTCGGCTCACAGCAAAGATCATTCTAAGCTTTTGCTTGGCACAGGTTATGGAGTGGGTGACAGTGTGTTGTACTCATGGGTGAAGGGCAAGAAAACCCTGCTGTATGGCAAGCCACTGGAGAAGCGCAAGGAAGGTGAGCAAGTTCCGCTGAACGGACTTGGCAACGCTGTGTTTTCAAAGAGTGGAAAAGGCGTCATTGTGACATCTGCCGTATTTGAAGATACATTTGGACTTGGTTACATCAACCTCAAGAAACCTGGCGAGATGCAGCCGATCAAGTTGAAGGGTGTGGCTCATACAGGCGCAGGGGAGATGGAAAATATTGCTCATCTGAAAGATGATCGTTATCTTGTGACCTTCAATATTGATGCCTGTTCTTGGGCATACGAAGGTATTTTTGACGAAGCGAAGCTCGTCATGAATCTCAAGTATGTTCTCGTGGGTGAAGAGCCCTTCGACGGCGGTATGTTGGAGCACATGGATTACGATGCCAAAGAGGATGTCTTTACTTTCTCATTCTCTACGGCTACTTCGCCGACTCAAATTTACATGATCGAAGGTTCAAAGCGGATTGACCTTTCGCTGCATACCAACGAAAAGATCCTCGGCATTCCTGATGCGCAGCTCTCCAAGGGTGAAGATGCCTCCTTCATCTCTCACGATGGACTTCGTGTTTCGGCGCGCATGTACCTGCCTGCCAAATCGCTGGGATTCAAAGGTCCACGCCCCGTGGTGTATTACATCCACGGCGGGCCGCAGGGACAGGAACGCCCCGACTTTGCGTGGTTCTCCATGCCGTTGATCCAGTATCTCACCCTGCGTGGATTTGCCGTCTTTGTACCCAACGTGCGCGGCTCCACGGGCTATGGCTTAAAGTATGTCAAACACGTAGATCGTGATTGGGGTGGCCAGGATCGCCTTGACCATGTTCACGCGATGACGAAGGTTTTGCCCAAGGACAAACGTGTGGACGTCAAACGCGCGGCGGTAGTGGGCCGCTCCTATGGCGGTTATATGACCTTGATGCAGGCAGGCAAACACCCCGATCTGTGGAAAGCCTCCTGCGACATGTTCGGGCCGTATGATCTGCTTACATTCTCCGAGCGCATCCCTGAAACGTGGAAACCTTATTTCAAGATCGCTATTGGCGACCCATCCATCCCTGAAGAACGTGCCGACCTGGTCGAGCGCTCGCCAAAGACTCATCTCCACAACATGGCCGCGCCGATGCTTGTCATTCAAGGACGCAACGATCCGCGCGTGGTAGCTGCTGAGTCGGAAGACCTTGTCCGTCAGTTGAAGGAGAAAGGCAAGCAGATCGAATTGCTGGTCTTTGAAGATGAAGGCCACGATGTGTTGAAGTATGAGAACCGCGTCACCTGCTACAACGCCATCACGGATTTCTTTGCGAAGCATCTTAAACCGTAATTCAAAATGACACTTCCAGCCGCCCTGCTTGGCCTGGTGATCGCCCTGCTGATTGGGTTTACCTTCCACATCCTGCGGGATGGAAACGGTGTGCGCCTGCTTTTGTACCTTGGCTTAAGTATTTTTGGCTTCGACCTCGGACAGTGGATCCACATTGCAGTCGGCTGGAAGATGTACATGCTCGGTGCGTTGGATATCGGCCTGGGTTTAACAGGCAGTATCATCATGTTGGCAGGTGGAGATTGGCTTGGCCGCCGCCAAAGCGAAAAATAAAAGTGATGTATAATCTGCGCCCGTTGACAAAAATAGTGGCAGGTGTCAAAAAATACCTGCCGCCTTACTAAATTAGAAAGCGAGTAAAAAATATGGATTTTTTGAAAGGCCTCCTTGATCTCTTCCTACATTTGGATGAGTACCTTGCCCAGATCATTACCGACTATGGCATGTGGACCTACGGCATTTTGTTTGCGGTGATCTTTGTAGAAACTGGGCTGGTGATCATGCCTTTTCTGCCCGGCGATTCACTCCTGTTTGCCGCAGGCACGTTCGCGGCTCTTGGTTCGTTGAATATCTGGGGATTGATCGGCTTGTTGATCGCGGCAGCATTCCTTGGCGATACGGTCAATTATTCCATCGGCCATTATCTGGGTGACCGCGCCTACAATATCAAGTGGATCAAGAAAGAATATCTTGATAAGACTCATGCCTTTTTTGAGAAGCATGGCGGCAAAGCCATCTTCCTTGCGCGTTTCGTTCCTATTGTCCGTACCTTTGCGCCCTTCGTAGCAGGAATTGGCCGCATGTCCTACAGCTATTTCATCACCTACAATCTTGTAGGCGGCGTCACTTGGGTGTTGCTCTTCACGCTGGCGGGGTATCTGTTTGGCAATATTCCATTCGTGAGAGAAAACTTCGAATATGTGATCATCGTCATTATTTTGATCTCTGTTCTGCCGATGGTGTACGAGTGGTTGAAGGCAAAGCGAGAAGCAAAAGCCGAAACAGCTCAGGCTTAGTTAAATGTCTTAAACATGGTGGGTCGGGTTCAAAAGCCCGACCCATTTTTTTATGAAATATATCAGCGTACTATTTTTTGCTTTTATTATTGCAATTATCATTCTTGCAGACAATGGCAGTCTTCCGCCCTTTATTCGCGCCATCTATGATTTTGAGAATGGGGATAAACTCGGACACTTTATCCTTTATGGCCTCTTGACCTTTTTCGTAACTCAAACATTTCTCTCCGCGCTTCCTTTCAAATCTCGAAGCTGGGTGACTCTTTCAGTGGGCTTGATACTCGCTCTCGGCATTGCCCTCGAAGAATACTCGCAGAGATATTTCCCGTCACGTACTTTTGACCTTGTAGATTTGCTGGCTAGTTTTCTTGGCGTGCTCGTTGGGGGATTGGTGGCGTTCAAAATAAAAAGACCCTAAAGGTTTTCAAAACCTTTAGGGTCTGCCTTTCTATTCTATTTATTTACGGCACTAACTGCAAATGCCCTTCGCTGTCTTTGATGACAGATTCCTGCTCCCACCACATGGGATAGTATTCTACTTTGGCCCACATCGGAGCCATGTCATCGTAGTGCGTGTGATAAGCATGGCCTGATTCTCCTGTGGTGTGGATGGCGATGGAGTTGTTCAAGTTGCTCAAATCCACGATCTCGCGCTCGGAAGGCAGCCAGTTCACTTCGAAGGATTCTCCCACTGTCCAACCTGTGGCATTGACCACGCTCTTGCCGCCGCCTGTAACGAATGGCCCACGGTTGAAGAGGTCTTCGATCAGAAAGATGCCTGCGTTGCCCAATGTCTGGTTGCGGAAGGTGGCGCTGTGCAGCTCGCCCCAGATGGGCAGCTTGCTGATGTCTTTTCCATATTCCTTCTGGATCTGTTCAATAGTCTCAGCGAAAGCTCTGGCGAAGATATCGTCGCGAGTTTCTACTTTATCGGTTGTGGCTTTATCGTCCCACCACGGGCTGTCTGGCTGCGGGACGAGATTGCGCATCACCACATACCAACGTGAGCCGCCGCCCGGTAAATACGCTTCTGGAAGATCATCTTTGAACGTGTCAGTGAGCAGGTTTGACCAGAACCATTCAAATAGGGACGCGGCTTGAGAGTCGGCGATTTCCTGGTAATCCCAATCGCTAAGATACTGATCTCGGACGGCAGCCAGTTCCGGGTCCAGTTTGATCGAGAGCAAAATAGGCGTAAGGACTTCGGCGTTCAAGTTCTTCGAGTCGCCGTGAATGCTTTGGATGTAAGCCGCGTCGATCTTGCCCGGAGCATTTTGGATCATATCCACAATGCGCGCCGCACGTTGACCATAGTCCCAATCTTTGGTGATGAGATATTGGTAGTCACGCGGGTTTGCCTGATTGTTCGCCGTAGCGATGAATCCGCTCTCGGGGTTTAGAACGTAGGGCAGCTCATCGAAGGGAATGTAGCCCGTCCAATCATAATCGCTGTTCCAGCCGGGGACGGGCAATGTGCCATCACCCTTTTTGCGGATCGGAATATTGCCAGGAGTTTGATAAGCGATATTGCCATCCACGTCCGCATAAAGCAGGTTCTGGGCTGGCACCGACCACATGCGCGCAGCGGCGCGGAACTCTTCCCAGTTTTGGGCCTGATCGAATCCCCAGATCGCTTCAAAGGGTGTGTTGGGAGTTAGGGCTGTCCACGCAAGGGCGATGACATAATTTTCAGGGACTTCCACGCCTGTCTTGTCTTTGAACGGCACAGCCTCTGGGTCTTTGGGATCAACATTGTCTTTGAGCGGGCCGTATGTGTCAGAAATGACAGGGCCATGCCTGGTGATGCGCACGGTGATCTCGACTGGTTCGCCGCCTACTACACTGATGGTTTCTTTGCGGGTTTCAAAGTCTACCCATTTGCCATCCACTTCATATTGATTTGGGTTTTCTGGATTGACTTTTTCGATGAACAGATCCTGTACATCGGGGCCGAGATTGGTGAATGCCCAAGCGATACGGTCATTGTGTCCCGCAACAACACCAGGAACACCAGCAAATGAAAAACCAGTTACATCAAACGGGCAAGCATCTGACTTGGGCATGCAGTGCAACGAGTTTTGGATCCAAATGGAAGGCATTTGAATGCCGAGGTGCATGTCATTGGCAAGCAACGGCTGACCCGTTGTGGTCAGTTTGCCTGAAACTGCCCAACTGTTTGAGCCAATATCTGGGCCAGTGGGGCCGAGAACATTGGTGAGAAGTTGAAGATTATCTGCTACGGCAGTTAAATTTGTTGCGGATAGAGAAGAATCTGCAATAGTGGTGGCTGCATTATTGACGGGAGCTGCTGCTACGTTCTCGCCGATAGTTGGCACGATGACTGGGTAATCAGCTGGATATTCTGGAAACAACTCTGCCAATTGTTCAAGTGAAAGAGTCTTGAGCAGAATCGCGCGCTCGATCTCATCATCCATGTTGCCGCCCAAGTCCCATGCCATGGCTTTGCCCCACGTTAGGGAATTGACAGGAGTCCACGGCTCGATCTTGTAATCGGGGCTGAGCAAGCCAAGAACAGCATATTCAAGGCTGACGGCTGTGTCGTTGTGGTCTTTCAGATAGGCATTGACGCCATCGGTGTAAGCCTGCGCAATGGCTTTTGCTTCAGGAGAAAGCTGCTCCCATTCCTGTTCGGCTACTTGCTTCCAGCCAAGTGTGCGGAGGAAGGAATCCGTCTTTACCTGGCCAGAGCCGAACATCTCAGAAAGCGTGCCAGAACCGATGTGGCGCCAACTGTCCATTTGCCAGAAGCGTTCCTGCGCGTGAACATATCCTTGCGCGAAGAACAGATCATGGGATGTGCTGGCGTAAATGTGAGGGATGCCCATGCCGTCGCGATACACATCTACTTTTGCATCAAGGCCGCCCACTTTGATCTCCCCGTCAATTTGTGGGAAGGATTTGGGTGCAACGGTGTTCGGCAGGTAGGATTTGAAATAAAACAATCCGCCTCCTGCTGCAATGAGTACAAGGATCAAACCCCCAATAAGGATCCGTCCAATTAGTTTTCCTGCTTTTTTCATACTCTCCTCCGAGTTTAAAGATTGCTGGATTATAGTCACCTGTGATTCAACTGCATAGAACGAAAAATAGGCTTTATCGGAAATAAGGTGCAGGCACTATCTTGAAGGTTGATTGCAAGTAACCTGAAGGCTGGTTCTCAACCTTCGGCGGAACGCATCAACAACAGGGAATGGACATGACTTGGCGCCACTTTTTGAACCATAGATAACTCTGAATGGTAGAATCATTTCATGAAATCGAGAATGCCTCCTCGCCTGGTGAATGAAAAAGAGTGGGTGTGGACCATTCTTGGCCTTGCCCTGCTTTTTGGAATCTTTGTCCGAGTCCTCCCGGCGTTTTTGGATGGGCAGCCCATTAATGACGGCGGGATGTTTGCCGTGATGATGCGCGACTTAAGATCGAATCATTTTTTACTGCCGGGGTTCACAACCTATAACTATTCAGAGATTCCCTTTGCGTATCCACCGCTTGGCTTATACCTTGGCGCTTTGGCAGAGACGTTTGGCGTCCCAGAGTTTCAAGCACTGCTCTGGCTTCCGGCGTTCTTCGCAAGTGTCACCGTCCCATTGTTTTATTTACTGGCTGACGAATTGCTAGGCAATCGTCCGCGGGCTGCTGCTGCGACGGTGTTCTTTGCGCTTGCCCCGGGAAATTACGTTTGGTATTTGATGGGCGGTGGATTGACACGTGCTCTTGGCGCGGACTTCCTTATTCTCTCGTTGTATTTTGTCCACCGTGCTTTTCGCGAATTGAACTGGCGTTACACGCTGGGTGCTTCTTTGTTTTGTGCGCTTGCGGTTCTGAGTCATCCTCAAGCTGCCCTGCTCACAGGGTTCGGTTTTATTGTTTTCTGGCTTTTTAGCGCCGATAAGCGTGTCTCAACGGTCCGTGCGCTCGCCATTTCTTTAATTACGGTTTTGTTGACTTCTGCATGGTGGGGCATGATAGTCTCTCGGCATGGACTTGATGTCTTTGTCTCTGCGGGGCAGTCAGGCGATTTGCGGGCTTCCCTGTCGGCTTTATGGAGCAACCTGACCTCCCGTCAAACCATCCTTCCTTTTGCAACTTTGTTTTGGCTGCTCGGGGCGGGGTGGGCCGTTTTTAAACGCAGGTTTGAATTGCTGCTTTGGGGTTTCCTGCCTTATGCCCTCGATCAGCGGAGCGCCTCCATCGTCACATCCTTTTTGTATCCCATGCTTGCAGCGTACGGCTTGATGGACGTTGTTCCCACATTGATATACTGGCTGCGAAATCGTGCATGGAGATTTATGGCTGATGACGCGCTGTTTAATCAGCGCGTGCTTTCCATGAGTTTGTTGGGCATTACCTTTTATCTGCTCATTGAGTGTTTTGTCCACGCCTATGTGATACAGAATATCATCCTGCCTTACTCGTCCCAGAACATGATGGCATGGGTGCGGGAAAACACACCGGCCGATGGCCGTTTCCTCATTCTCACTGGGCGTGACGATGTAATGACCGATCCAGTGCAGGAGTGGTTTCCTGCGCTGGCCGAACGACATTCCGCTTCAACGTTACAAGGATTGGAGTGGACGTTACACAGTGACTTTGCCCCGCGTTGGATTCAACTTGCCGGGTTGCAGTCTTGCAAAGAAGCGGAATGCGTCACCCGCTGGGCAGAGAGGATGGGGCTGGAATATGATTATATTATTTTGAGCAAGGTTCATATCCCAGCGGACGAGTTTCTATCGGCCGGGTATGTGAGTCTATTTGATAACGGCCAATATATTGTATTGAAATAAAAACTCCAAAGCGCCGCGCTTTGGAGTTTTTATATGCTACTTGATCTTACCCAGTAACCTTGGGAACCAATACCACAAGATGTCTGCTGCGGGTTTGCTGTGTGTAGAGGATGATTTATCCTGTAGTGCCACCGGGGTGTAATAACCACGGCTGATGAAGCCTGATATCCAGGAACGGCTATTTACGGCGGTGAGGACTGCTTCGTATGCATCCGCCTGTGTTTGCAGGTTAAGGCTAGCGGCGTTGATGTCGGCATTAGGCCTGCTCAGGGAATTCAGGTCAAGACATTTACCAGCGCCGTCAGGTACACAGCCATTTGCTGCACCAGATGCGGATGGGTAGTTGACTGCAAGGATGAGGGGTTTGTTCAGCAGGGTCACGAGCGGAGCCACTTCATTATCTAACAATCGTCCTGCTTCGTTTGAGAAGTCTGCCTTGGTGGCGGCAGGGTTGGTGGAGAGGGGTGCAGACCAAAGCAGGTAGATCCCATCCACATCCTGCAGGAAATTCAGCGGAGTTGTCACCACCGAGGGCGTGAACTGTGTTGCCCAGAAGATCTGCCCTTTGAAGTGAGTCCGTACATCTGCAATGATGGCTTTCCACTGTCCTTCCGCATCTGCGGGCACATTGGACGGATTGCCATCCGGCAGTGTTCCGCCTGGCAGCGCAGGCTTCACCCAGTCACCACCCAGGATGAGGGTTTGCGCGCCTGTTTGAGTAGCGAGGTCTGCGTAGTTGACAGCAAATGCACGGTAGCGGGTAAACCATGTCTGCCACCATTGTGCGTCTCGTGGAGCACTCAGCCAAAAGCTTGAGGAAGGAGGCGTGGATGGATCCAAATTGACGGGGAAATTAGGAGTCGGGAAGATGGCAACGTTAAGTCCCAATGCCCTGGCTTGTGAGATCATGATGGCGGAATCGATCCACAGCGGATCCTGTCCTGCCACAGTGGCAAAGCGCAGCGGGGCAGCGCTTGTGAATGTCCATGTGGGGGTGAGGACTGCCATGTTTGCGCCAAGCGCTTGAGTATTCGCAAAAGCTTGCGGTGCATAATACGACCAGTTCGGGCGATAGGAGGGTTGATACTCAACGCCGGCGACAAATCCATTGGCGCGAGCAGTAATGTTCGCGCCCACCAGGGTGACAGGTTCAGGATTCTCAAACCACTTCCAGACTCCAACCGTATCCTGCAGGTCCTGCGCAAGAATGCTGGTCTGTGCCTGTCGCCCAACTGGCGCGGCTCCCATGGTTTGTCCGTCATCTGCGCTGCCACATTGTCCATTGCGGCAATAGCGGTAGGAGAATGAACCGAGGAAGTTCAGCGGGCCGTACAACTTGTAAGCCCAGCGATAATTTCCCAAAGGCCACATCGGAATAGGCTCCATCCAACCGCTTGCATTGAATTGAATATAAACAATATCGCTGGGCGGTGTTACGGATGGAACGCTGACCTCGAACAGGATCGGTGCGGAATCGCCGACGGACCAGGTGGCAACGGAGTCTTGGATGGTGAGGTCTTGTTCGGGCACAATGAATTCACGCAGAAATAGTTGTCCGCCATCCTTACGTTCGGCATTCCAGAATCCGTCACCGAGTGTGTATTTGTATTGGATGTACGCGCCTGCCGGCAGGCCGATGGTCATTGCATAACGGCCATCCGCTTGCAGGCTTAGGATGGGCATGCGGTCTGCGCTGGTGTTGACCCCGCCTTGCAAGTCCGCGAAGGTATTGCCGAGTTGCAGCAAATTCCCTGCAATTCGAACTGGTACACCCGGTACGGTTACGGAAGGCACCGAAACAATAAAAGTGACGTTCACCAGTTTTACAGGCTTTACGCGCAGGTCAACGATGGTGCTTTGTCCATCCGCGACAACTGCGCCTTGCTCAAATGGTTTGTACATTCCATCGAGGCTGTACGCGAGCAGGTTTTGTGTCCCCACTGGCAGGCCGCTCAATTCAAAACGGCCAAGTGAATCGGTGATGGATTGCACACCGCCGGCGCTCACAAACATGTTTGGAAGCGGCGCGCCGGTATCGGCATTGTAAACCTGTCCTAAAATTGTGCCTGTTGCGCGAGTGTACGAGCGGTCACTCCAGTCAGCAACAATGTCCTGAATATCACCAGGGCCAGCCACAAAGTGCATGCGGTATCGAATCGCAGAGCCGAGGGTGGTATCTTCCATCGTAAGGGACGACCCGCGACGCGCATATCGATACTTGACGATGGAGTTAAACGGCAGAGGGAGGGTGCCTGTGTATGTTAATGAATCGCGCGCGCTCATTGGATATTCCGTGAAGTTCAGCGGAAGTCCGGTAACTTCATCCATCACTATGAGAGTCAATGATTCATTTGCCAGAAGCGGCTCAGGCAATGTGACGATAAAATTCGTCTGCGCCACGGGCTGCGGCGTATTTGTAGGAACGATGGCCCCCGGCGTTAGTGTGGTGGGAGTGGTTTCGAACGGATTTTTGAATAACGTAAAAGTACAAGCCTGCCCGATCAGGGAAAGCAATACCCCCATGATCAAGACACGACGAAATAGTAAAGACTTCCTTTTCATTCTCTCTCCTCTGATAAAAAACGCTTCGTGCTGTACTCTAGCCTGCTGACTCACCATCAGCAAAGGCCTCACCCTCCGCATTCTTTTGTTTTCGCCCGGCGTAGGCGATATAGCTGAGACCGATGCTAACAAAGTATAGCAAAATCATGGGCAGCATCACAAGCCCCATATTTACAGGGTCAATGGTAGGTGTAACAGCCGCGGCGACCACGGCAATGATGACGATTGCGATCCTCCACTGCTGCGATAGAATGGCGGGGTTCACAAGTCCAATGGACGATAGAACAAAAATAACCAACGGGAACTCAAAAAATACCCCGATCCAGATCATCAACCCGGTGACAAATGTGAAGTATTCGTTGGCCGTCCAAAACTGCGAAATTTTTGTGAAGCCACCAAGGAATGGAAGCGCGGCAGGTAGCAGCACGTAATAGGTGAACGCCATGCCTGTGATAAATAAGAGCGAAGCGAGGGGGATGCCCAGCAAGCCGAATTTTTTCTCGCGAGGTCTCAAGCCCGGTGCAGCGAATAACCATGCTTCCATCGCGATCCACGGGGAAGCGGCTGCAACACCGATCATCATCGCCACGCGCATGAAAACTCCGATCTCTTCAGTCACCTGGATGGCTTGCAGTTTTTCCAGCCCACCGACTGGGATGGTCAGAAATTCCATTGCTTTTTCCGAAAACCAGAATGAAGCGATCACGGTAAGGGAAAGTACCACTACTGCGCGGAGAATGTGCATGCGCAGCACTTCGATCTGGTCCCATAGCATTTGACGGGTGTCAGTGCTGGTGACAATATCTGCGAAAACTTCAGCGATCGGACGTTCTTCTGGCTCCGTGTTTAGGAACTTAATGAATCGGAACACCGTGCGGAACGGGAACGTGAGAATACCAAAAACAAGGCGGAAGGGGAATGTCACCACCCGCCACAAACCTTGAAAGAATTTACCCATTGCTTTGCTGGCTGCTTTCGTTTTCCGTTCCCTGACGCTGCCCATCTGTGCTGGTGTTTTCAGGCGCAGGGATCGTGATCTCTTTTGCTGCTGGTCTTGTCGGCGGGGAGGGAGGGGTATAAGGCTTGGAGAGTGGAGGCGTGTTTGGGTTCTGTATCCTGCTTCCCGTTGGGGTTGAAGCGCCAGTGACTTCCTTGCCGATCTGGTTCAACTCTTCGTTCGCTTCACGCATCAATTTGTTTGGCAGTGTCCGTAGTTCGCGGGATGTCTGTTGAAAGATCTTCCAGCCGTCAGAGGTGACAATGCTGCGCATCCATTTGCCGATGGTCTTCCCCGCTTTTTGCATATCTTTTGGGCCTAAAACGATCAACGCAATAATAACAATAAATATGAGTTCAGACATTCCAACGCCGAGTATTTCCATTTGTTACGATTCCAGTTTTGTTTCTTGAGAAATTCTATTTTTTATGATCTGGTGTATCTCATTTTCATGTTCGGCCAGCGTGCCTAGCACACCGTTGATAAAGCGCGGCGCTGAATCGGATGCGTATAATTTCGCCAGTTCCACGGCTTCATTGATCGCCACCTTCACCGGCGTTTCGCGCGAGACTGCGAATTCCCAAAAGGCAATGCGCAGGATGTTTCGGTCAATGGCGGCAATTTGATCGAGAGGCCATTCGGGCGCATATCTGGCAATCAATTGGTCGAGGTCCTGTTTGAGGGGTAGCACACCAAAGACAATGCCTCTGGCAAATTCAGCAAGATCATCTGCAAGCAAAGTTTCTTCCAGTCGTGTCTTCAATACATCGCCTGGAAGGTGGTTGTTTGCGATATCCGTTTCGTAAAGTACTTGCAGAGCAATGGAGCGCGCTCTGGTTCGGGGTTTCATGATCAAGCCTCGCTGTCCTCATAGTCAATATCTTCAATGTGGATGTTGACGTGGCCAATTTCCATTCCGACCATTTCCTGAATGGCCCGTGCCACATTCTGTTGGACGTTGCGGCTGACTTCGCGGATGTTGACATTTTCCTGCAGGATGAGGTGCATATCCACGAAGACGGTATTCTCTTCCGTTTCAATGCGGACCCCGTCACCTGCTCCTCGTTTAAAGAGGCGATTTACTCCGCCGGAAACGGGTGCGAGGCGGCTTACGCCGGGTACGCCCAACGCTGAAAGGCGGGCGATGGTGGTTAATACTTCCGGGGATACAGTTGTTTTGCCTTGTGTGGTTTCAGACATATTTTTTCTCCTGCCATTGCGAGGAGTTTCCTTGCGATGGCTTTATATGGTTACATCATTGCCATGCCGCCATCCACGCCGAGGACTTGGCCGGTGATATAGGCGGCTTCGTCTGAGGCGAAAAATGCAGCGGCAAAAGCGATCTCTTCGGGTTTTCCTTTGCGGGCAAGCGGCACCATTTTGAGGGCGGCTTCCAGCGTTTCAGGTGTCATGGCATCGAGGATTTCCGTATCCACAAAGCCCGGTGCAATGGCGTTGACCGTGATGTTGCGTGTTGCAACTTCGCGCGCGAGTGCTTTCGTGAAGGCGATCTGTCCGCCTTTGGAGGCGGAGTAATTCGTTTGCCCGGGGTTGCCCATTTGCCCGGCTACCGATGCGATGTTGATAATGCGTCCGGTGCGTTTGCGCATCATGTGTTTGACGGCGGCTTTCGAGCAGTTGAATGTGCTCTTCAAGTTGGTGTTGATGACGGCGTCCCAGTCTGCTTCGGGCATCATCATAATCAGTTGGTCGCGGGTAATCCCTGCGTTATTAACCAGAATACTCAAGTCGCCAAAGGTTTCAATGGCAAACTTAACCAGAGCCTCGGCTTGCTTGAAATCTGAAACGTCCGCCTGAGATGCGGCTGCTTTTCCGCCTGCTTCCTGAATTTTTTTGACAACTTCCTCGGCCGATTCGGGTGATTTGTTGTAATTCACTACTACTGCTGCGCCGCGAGCGGCAAGTTCCAAGGCGATGGCGCGGCCAATTCCACGCGAACCACCGGTGACCAATGCAACTTTGTTTTCTAAAGATTGAGTGGGTGACATTAAGGGACTCCTCTAATGAAATTATACCCGTTACGGTAACAAGTGGAAGAACCCACTTCTTTCTCTTTGGAAACGGTCTTATTCCGGGGGAATGTAAAAATCGAAGCCGAACAGGTGGCGAAATCCAAATTGTGAGTACAGACCAAACCCTGCTTCACTGGCAGTAAGCGCCATAATTTGATGCTCCTGCGAGACCGCCTCACTCATTAATCTGGAGAGGATTGCCTTTCCATACCCTTTGCGATGTTGATCTGGCAAAGTAGCCATCACATACACCCCTGGAATCCCAGCCGCCTCTATGACTGCCCCAATGGAAACGGGAGACGCTTCATCCTTACCCGCAAGCAGGAGTTTTACATCTTTAGCTTGCAGCCAATCTGACGCCATGTCCTCAAAGTACGAAACCGCCTGCCCCTCTGGAAACTTGAAGGCCAGCCTGCGGATTTTGCTTGCTGCACGCAGATCTTCAACAGACTTTACCTGCCATACATGGATATTTTCAGGATATTTGGGCAGGGTAGCGGCATCCACTTTCAACGAGGCGATCATGGCAGGTAGAGGTGGATTGTCATATTCCAAACCATGCGTTTCAAGAATCTGTCGAATATTATTTGGGGATGGATTTGCATTCATCCACCAGTACCAGGGGACATTTCGTTTTGTAAAGAAAGATTGTACTGCTTCGATCTCTTCATCAATTTCTATCTGTGTGGCGTCGGAGGGGAAATTGCATCCAAGTGCGAGATTTAAGAGCGGGATATTGAGTCCCGTAGTGGATGCTTTGATGCCTTTGCTTTCGAATCTTTCCGCCTGTGGACTTCTGGATGAAAGCCAACCTTGAACCGTCATGGTGTGACGGCTCACCAGCTCTATCAATTCAGCCCGTGTTTTGCCGAATTCGCTGAAAATTAATTCGTCGGAAGCAAGGGGTTGCATGGATGGCTAGTTTTTTGGTTTGAGTCCAAAAGCCAATCCCAACCCGCCACCTAATGCGATCACAGCCGCGGCTAAGAATGCATCCTGCCAGAAGCGAATAGGGAAGAGGCGGATGAGTGTATCTGAATAATCGAAGAGCCAAGAATCACCTGTAAAGAACAGGCTGTGGAACCAGGAGAAGAATACCCAGAAAATGTCAGGGTTGACCAAAATGCCTACGCCAGCGATCACGCCAATGGCAGCGGCAAGACCGATCATCCACCAGCCTCCGCGCTGCAAGGCCAGTACATAATCATATTTCCAGTTCCCACGGTAGGCGAGGATCGCCAGCAGAACAAGGATCGCCAAAGAGACATACCAAACCCGCAGTGAGCCCTGCACTACGTTTTTGACATCTGTCATGTGGCTGACCTCGCGCTCTCCGTAAAGAGGAGCGCCGCCAGGGAATTTCAGATCGCCAAGATAGGAACTGTCCGCGTTATTGACGAGGTACTCAACGGCGTAGGGTGCCCAGTGCATACGGTCTGCTTTGGTGAAGCCGTATGTGTCCATGGGGAAGTAGGGCATGTTGTATTCGACGGTATAGAAAATAGGAGTGAGAAGAACGCGCAATGCCAGCCCGATAAGTGCCAGGGGGGTAAGGAGGGAAATGACGAAAGTGAGGATGTTTGGGAGAGTGAGTTTCATGGGTTTCAATTATGACGTCATTGCGAGGAGCGCTCTTGTTCTTGGCGACGAAGCAATCTCATAGCAATGACAATAGGTTTTCTTTACTGCAAAAATTCCAGACCGCCTTTGAGGACGAAGCTGACGACCATGTTGTTGACGATCCACTCGATAGGAGCGAGGTCATCGGTGAAGACGGTGGTGGTGTCGTACCCGGGCTTCATGTTCGCGTATGTGGTCGCCATGGTGGTGATTAGCAAGGGATTCAGCGTTGTGTCTTTGGCAAGTCTCGTCATATTGGCGGCGAAGTCTTCAGCCGTAGTCGGCTGTTTGGTGGCGAAGAGCATGGTGTTCAATGTACCGGGGATATCCATCACATGCACGGTGGAGAAGATTTGCGCCATCGTGGTAGCGAGTCCGTCAATGAGGCGGCGGTCGCCCGGGACGGAGCCAACGTTGAGGGTCAGCACTCCATCGTCGGTTAAGTGCGAAGCGCAGATCGTGAAAAATTCGAGCGTGGTCATGTGCGGGGGAATGTACGGCGGGCGGTACGCGTCGATGGCGATGATGTCATATTTATTTGGGCTGAGGTCGAGGTTGAGTCTTCCATCGCCAAGGTGAACTGTTAAATTCGACAGGTTCATCCCAAAATATTTTTTCCCCACTTCCACAATTTTTTCATCGAGTTCAAAACCGTCGATCAAAATGTCGTCACCGTAAATGGCTGTGGCTTGCCGCGCAGCGGTTCCAGCAGCAAGGCCAACGATTGCCATGCGGTGAACATCGTCAGGCGAACGGTTCGCGTAAAAATAAGGGCCAACGGAAAATTCTTCCCACGGGCCGTTGTAAAACAAAGTGTCGGGATGATAAATGGAATGAATGCCCTGCCCATCGTTTAGGCGCAAAAGCGTAAACCCGTTTACCTGCTGCACCTGGATGTAGTTGTACGCAGACTCGGTTTCATACACCTGCCCTGTATTTTTTTTGAGCGCCTGCCCTGCAGAAAGAATGGCGATGAGTGCAAGCACGATGGGCATCCAGAGCAGTTTGAGCATTTCATTTCTGCTGGAAAACTTTCCAAGTCCCGCAAGCGCAACGAATAACAAAAACAGACCGAAGACTAAAAATGTTTTTGTTGTGCCGATGATGGGGATCAATACCAGCGTGGGAAGGAATGTGCCGATGAAAGAGCCAAGGGTGGATGTGGCATAAATTTGCCCAGAGATCTGACCAGCCTTTTCGGGGTCATCTACGGAGAGGCGGATTGCAAACGGTGAGATCGCGCCTAGCAATGTGATGGGGACAATGAACAGGATCAGCACAGCGACGAATGACCCCGCCATGATGCCGACGCTTAACGCCTCAAACGCGCTCGCTGCCGACCTGAGAACTGGTCCCGCGATATAGGGCACGAGCGCCACTGTGAAAGCGCCCCACGCGAGAATGCGATACATGGCCCCGGGCGTGGGATTCTTATCCGCCCATTTGCCGCCGAGGAAATATCCCAGCGTGAGATAGATCAGAATGAGCCCGATGATGCTGGCCCAAACCAGGTTACTCGTCCCAAAGACATTGCCGATCAGGCGGCCTGCGGCGAGTTCGGCGGTGAGGGTGGTCATGCCAGAGATAAAAACGGTGAACAGTAGATAGCGTTTCATTGTTTGTCCATTGAATAAGATGGGCGGATTATACACGCACGGGCTAAAGGGTGAAGGATGAATGCTGAAGGATGAAATAAAATCGCCCCGCAACACAAGTTTGTTTGCGGGGCGATTTTTATAGCTCAATGCTGTTCAGCAGATCTTTCAGTGCCAGCAATTCTTCTTTTGATAAAGTTACACCTTTGCCCATTTTTTGATGGTCGGCGGACCAGTCTCGCAGATCGTACTTTGGCTCGCGGTCGTTCCAACTGATAAGGTTGAGTTCTTTCGCCCATCCGCTGGCAGATTTGGATAACACGCCAATATTTTGGAGTATCTCGTATTTGATCTCGGACATGGTTTAAGTCTCCTAAAAATAAACGGTGTTTCGCGCAAGACCTGACAGGTTTCCATAAAACCTGTCAGGTCTTTTCACAATACTACCCAATGCTAAGCGGCGGCTTTATCCCGGCAGGGATTGGGGAGATGTATTTAGCGGCGGCACGCTTTTGTTTGAACTCCTCTATCGCTTTTTCGCGGACGGCCTTATTTTTCATGAATTCCAGTGCGCTGAGCGCCATCACTTTGCCGGCATATAACATACCGCGCTGCCCGATCCCCATTTTGCCCTGTGATACGATCTGCCACGAGTGACCAGGGGAACCCAACGCCCAGCAGGTAGTGAATATCTGTCCCGTAGGCACAACCCACGAGACATCGCCAACATCCGTCGAACCGGGCAGAACGATCTCAGACTTGAAGGGCGGCAAAATATCCTCGAACAGAACGATCTTCTTTAATTCGGCAACATCCTTTGAATCCAGACCATACACATAAGCGCTAGTTTCAAGGCTTTCGGGCGGAATGGATTTGGAAAGCTCACGCGCGAAAGCATGTTCTTCTTCATTGAACTTGGGCGCACCGACTTCGATCAATTTGGAATGCAGTACCTCGTTGACCGTTTCATTTGGCAGCATGTTTGACATGCCTGAGATGACGTTGATCTCCACTTCGGTGCCTGTCATCATCGCCGCGCCGTGAGCGATCGCTTTGACTCGCTCGAACAACGCGTCAAGCTGGTCGGTGCGCGGTGCGCGGACGCTGTACAGCGACTCTGCGAAATCCGGCACCACATTCGGTGCCATCCCACCGCCGTTGATGGTCACATAATGGACGCGCGCATCGGGGATCATGTGCTCGCGCAAATAATTGACTCCCACATTCATCAGCTCGACCGCATCCAACGCACTGCGGCCATTGAATGGATCAGCTGCCGCATGTGCCGTCTTGCCGCGGAACTTAAAAGTCACACGGTAATTGGCAAGGAAGTTTGCGTACAGAGTCCCATTGAATGTGTCGGGATGCCAGGTGAGGCAAATATCTGAATCGTTGAACACGCCTGCATTTGCCATGAAGGCCTTGCCTGCACCGCCTTCTTCTGCGGGACAACCGTAATATTTGATCATGCCTTTTACTTCGCCAGAATCAATGGCTTGTTTGACTGCCATGACAGAAGCCAACCCCGCCACGCCCAGCAGATTATGTCCACAACCGTGACCAGGCGCTCCGCTTTCGAGCGGTTTTCGATACGGAACGCAATCCTGACTCAGTCCGGGCAGCGCGTCAAATTCACCGAGGATGCCGATCACAGGCCCGTCTGCGTTGCCATAGCTCGCTACAAATGCAGTGGGAATATCCGCCACGCCGCGTTCCAGTTTGAAGCCCGCTTCTTCGAGCGCATCTTCCAGGGTTTTTGATGATTGAAATTCCTTGTATCCTAATTCGGCATACCCCCACACTTCGTTGCTGAGTTCAACGAACATCGAGCGGTTTGATTCGATCCATGCGTTTAGATCCATTGTTTGCTCCTTGATGCATTGTTTGTTTATCGGATGTTGCAATTCTACCCCTCCCTTTGAAAACAGGGATTTTTTGTCCCCTGCTGTATAATATGCGGAAATTTCAAGTTGGGAGCGCGTCACCAAATGCCTAGCAATGACAAAGATGAAAATACCAATACAGCAGGCGATAGCAGTATCTTCAGCAACGATGTAAGCAATTCATCCATCGTCATTGGGGATAATTCCAGCTTGACCGCTTCCACTCCCTCTCAGCAAACCGAGAAAGCACCTGCCGAAGCTGTTCAATCTGTCGTAGCCAGTGAATCTGCGGGATCCAAGTTGATTCCATTTCTTTGCTATGCCAAGGAAAACTCCACAGGGGTTCGTGAATTTCGTGAGCGGCTGAAAGCTGAAACATGGATCGACCCATGGTTTGACGAAGAGGATATTCTCCCTGGCCAAAAGTGGGAAGGGAGTGTGGCTGAAGCGGTGCATAATTCCCATGCGGTCATTATTTTTCTGTCCTCTATTGCTGTTCGGACAGAAGGATATTTTCAAGTGGAGTTGAAACTCGCCCTCGATGCCGCCGCTGAAAAGCCGGATGGCACCATCTTCATCATCCCCATTCGTCTGGATGCCTGCGATGTCCCAGAGCGCTTACAACCTTATCAGTATGTTGATTACTTTGGGGAGGAAGAACAAAAAGACCGCGTCTTTACCAGCCTGATCAAGGCGCTCAAAGTCCGCGCACGGGATTTAGGGATCCAGGTGTAATCATTTTTTCTCAACCTGACCTTTTCCTCTAATTTCATAAAGCTCAGACTAAACTTTACCTTTTTGTGTTTCTGGCGATGAGCTTTTTCAGTTTTTAAGGATGTGTTTCCCCTTCCGCCACTCTTAGCGCACTATCATAATCGGGTATACTCGCGATACAAATTATTTTTTTGGAGAGTAATTATGGAAATCGATCCTGTCTGCAAAATGGAAGTCGACCCTGCCACTGCCCAATGGAAATCCGAATACAAAGGCAAAACCTATTATTTTTGTTCCCCCGGCTGCAAAGCCTCTTTTGAGAAAGAGCCAGAAAAATATATTCAAACAACATCATAACTACTGATATAGTGCGTTTTTTTTGTAGAGGCATGGCATGATGGAGCGGTTGAAACAATGGTTTCCGTTGCGTGCTGGAGAGTCGAGGCTGGTATTTTCCCTCGGCTTTATTTTATTTGCAAACTATGCTGCCATGGGAATCACCAAAGTGGTGTCCGTCAGCGGTTTTCTGGCCGAGGTAAAAGACCACTACATTTTATTGGTCTGGGCAGTGGACATGGCTCTGCTCATCCTTGCCACTGGGATACAATCGCTCATCGTGGATCGGTTCGACCGTATAAAGTTGCTAGGTGGCGTGCTGCTTGTTTTCGTGGCTTTATATGTACTCCTGCCTTTGACATTTTTGTCCAAATCCTTTCCCCGCTCCATCAGTTACACCCTCATTTATCTCCTTAACGACCAGCAGTGGCGCTTCTTTCCTGTCGTTTTCTGGATCCTCGTCAATGACATTTACGACCCTGCGACAGGACGCCGCGTGATGCCTGTCATTGCGAACTTCGCCTTTGTGGGCACCATCGTCGGCCTTGGGATCGGAGCGCTCGATGCCAGGCTGCAATTTGGTCCTGTCAAATTATTGTTGCTCAACGCCTCGATATTTTTTCTCGCGTACTTGATAGCGCAAACCCGCTTGCGGACTGTGAAACCCGCTCTGCCAACGGGCGCGCAATCTTCAATGAAGGAAACCCTTTCAGAAGGCTGGGAATTTATCCGAACCGTACCGTCATTTGCATGGTCTGCCTTGGGAATGCTAGCCGCTGGAAGTGTGATGACCATTCTTTTATATGATGTTCTTTCAGATGCCAAGCTCGGCCTCGGAAGCGGCTTTCAATCCTTTTACGCTCAGTACAATCTTGTCATTGCATTTGTCTCGATCTTTGTGCAGAGCATATCTGCAAAGGTCATCGAGCGCATTTCATTAAAGAGAAGCTTCCTCATTCAGCCATTTGTGATGCTTGGCTCCGTAATCGCGAACTTTTTCTTTCCTGGCTACGTAAGCAGCGCTATGGCTCAGGGTGTTTCGCGTGTGACCTATGACACTGTGGATCTCTCTGCTCGCAAAGCATTCCAGGCAATGGTTCCAAACGAGAAGCGCGGACGCGTCAGCATGTTCATCGATAGTTACCTTCCCTCGGGAGGGACAATCTTTGGGAGTCTGGTGACATTTGCCATTATTTCCCTCGGTTTGAAATTTGGGTTTGTCCGCGGTCAATATTCGCTGGTTTATCTGGGAGTTGGGGGTGCAATTGCCATGCTGGCTGTCTATGCTGCATTTCGAGTCCGTTCCACCTATGAACAGAGCATGTTAAGCTGGCAATTAAAGCGCCGCACGCGCGCAGCCAGTGTTTTGGATAAGCTGGATTTTGGTGAGGATGACAAGTAATGCCGCCTAAACCTGTGAGGCAGGTGGGGAATGTAGCCATATATGATCTGCTCGGTTCCGGTGACGATGAACGAATTGAAAATATGCTTGGGTTGTATGCGAAACTTTTTCCGCAGTACCAGCATTACGTCCCGAGAATGAGGCGGCGCTCCCAGTTTGGCAATGAATATCGCGAAGGACATATCGTTCATTATTGGCTTATTGAAGTGAACGGTCAGCCTGCTGCGTTGCGCTCCTTCCGCTATGTCCGTGACCGGCGCTGCGGCTTGGCACATGCCCTTGCAGTCGACCCATCTTTTCGTGAGTTGCTGGTGGATGAACATAAATTGGCTGTATTCATTATTTATGCGTGTCTCGATCAGGTCATTCAGGATGCGAAACAAAAGGGAGATTTACCCGTTTATGGTATGGTCAATGAAGTGGAGCCGCACCGTTTGATGGAACATTACATGCGAAACGGTCTGGTGCAATTGCCATTAAAATATGTAGAGCCGATCTTCCCTCCTGAAGTAGAAGGGCGTAGCCGCGCTGAGGAACTTGCAAATACCCGCTTTTCTCCCATGCATATCGGTTTTTTGCCGAACCCTGAAGTAAAAGTTGAAAGTTACAGCCGTGAAATGATCGCTAATTTTGTAAAGGCTTTTCTGGTGGATCATTACGGTCTTCCGGAGCAACACCCCGTCGTCCTTGAAGTTCTTGAAACCATTGACCCATAGGAAGTGATTATTATGAACGAACAGAAAACAGAATCAATTAAACCAGCCGGACGCTTTTTTAGTCTGCGCCTGAAGATCTGGCTTGGGTTTATTCTTATCTTTACCCCGGTGTTTGTTGCAAGTTATTACTGGTTTTATCAATACACATCGGATCGCGTATTTGCCACCATCACTACTGATCTTCAGGAGACCTTGAACGGCGCCATTCAAGGCATGGACAAGGAAGGTTTTGTGAAGCTCTATCAAGAGGAGAGCATGGATAACCCGTCCTGCCCGCCTGAGAAACCTACTGCGGATACCCCCAAGGACCAGAACGGGTATTATCCTGAAAGCAACCCGCTTTATATGGAGCACGAGTTTTGGCTTCGGGCTGTTCAGCAGGTGGAGCCGAAGACCCGTATCTACACCTATATCAAGGGTATTGATGCAGGCGAGATCATCGCTATTGGAAGCACTGGATATTTCCGTGAGCCCCGCGGTGGATTTCGATTCTGCCAGCGTTACACATCGAAGTCTTCGAATATTTACAATGGGTTAACTGCTCAAGTAGATGCGTGGGAGCCTTATACGGATGATTTCGGCAGGTGGATCACCACCTATGCGCCGATTGTTGATAATAATGGGAATGCCATTGGCGCCATCGGCGTGGATATTGAAGCCAGCTATGTAGATGAAGTACGAACGAACATTCTGCGTAATGGGGCGATCGCTTTTGTCTTGAGCTATATTCTCATCTTCCTTTTGGTGTTCTGGCTCTCGGGCTTTTTGACCCGGCCCATTATCGGCCTTGCTGGGGTCGCCAAAGAGATCGGTGAAGGAGATTACAGCCATGAGTGGAAGGACTCGACAGAAAGCCCGCGCAGCTTCCATGATGAGATCGATACACTGACTGGGGTATTCAAGGTCATGGTGGACAAAGTAGCTCAACGTGAAAAGACACTGCGTGCCCGCGTGCAGCAATTGGAGATCATGGTGGACCGCTCCAAGCTGGATAAGCAGGTCAAAGAGATCGTAGAAAGCGACTTCTTCCAGGATCTGCAGTCCAAGGTGCAGGGGATGAGGGACCGATTCAGAAAGGATGAATAGCCGTTTTTGCTGCTTCGAACCCAATGAAGGGGCTTTTTCCTTGACGAAACCCCTTCATCCGTATAAAATGCAACCCGTTCCCAATGTTGCGCCTCCGTGAGGAGGCGCGTTTTCTGCCGAAGGCACGAAGGCATAAATGGCCGATAAAAACGAAATCATCGAATCTGAACAACCGCAGGTGACCAATCTCTCACAAGTAGATGTAGAGACGGTCAAAGCTGAGTTGGTGCGGATGCACCAGAGTTCTGCGCAGACGCTCCAGTCTGAAGATGTGGAATTGAGCCAGAGCGCTGGCGCGAACGTCACTGCAACAAATGTGACGACTCGTCAGTCGGCATTGGGGCTTGTGCAGGCGCAGGAAATTACGGCGCAGAGCAGCGGGGTGGCGTTTGCCCGGGCTGAGACAATGTCCATTAATGGGCAGGCAGGTGTGGCCGTGGGTGGAAGCGTCGAGTTTGGCAATGCCTATGCTGGTGTTGTGGCAGGGCGCGAAATCCGCGGCGAGCGCATCGAGTCAGTCATCCTGCTTGCGAGAAACGTGAACGGGAATGTGAACACGGTGATCGATACTCGCGGCGCGTTGATCGCAGGGTTGGTCGGCGGTTTGTTTGCGGGCATCATGCTTTTGCTGGGGCGCATGCTGTTCGGTAAAAAATAATTTGAATGTTCGGCGGCGTGGCCGCTTTGCAGAATATCATTTCATAGGGTGAAGGTAACCGCGAGTCGCGCGGTGAGAGGCGCCCGAGGAGTAAAGATGGAAAAAGTAGTTTTGAAAGCAGTAAAACGTGACGTGACCGGCAAGCAGGTGAAAGCCATGCGCCGCGAAGGTCAATTGCCGGCGGTGATCTATGGCCGCCACCTGGAACCGATTGCGATCTCATTGGAAGCACATGCTGCGACCCTTGCGATGAGCAAATTGACTTCCTCCAGCCTTGTCACGATCGATCTGGATGGCAAGGAATACCCCGCACTTGTTCGCGAACGTCAGCGCAACTTCATTAAGGGGAACCTCACTCACATCGATTTTCTGGCTGTTGATCTCACCGAAAAGATTCGCGCGACCGTCCGCCTCGAGTTCGTGGGCGTTTCCGGCGCTGTGAAGGATTACAACGGCGTGTTGGTGAAGAACATCGAAAAGCTCGAAGTGGAATGTTTGCCCACCGACCTGCCTGAACGTATCGCAGTCGATATTGCCGCACTCGCGCAAATTGGCAACAGTATCCGCGTCCGTGATTTGGCTGTCTCCGGTTCCATTCGCATCTTGAATGACGAAGACGAAACCATCGCCGTCGCCGCCGCTGCGAAGACAGAAGCGGCTGATGCAGTAGCTGCCGTTCCTGGCGCTGAAGTCGCTGCTGCCGCCCCGGGTCTTAGCGTGGAGCGTGGTAAGAAAGAAGAAGAAGGCGCTGCCAAGAAGTAAGCCTCTTCAAAAGTCTATTGAAAAAAATCCGCCATCGTTACGATGGCGGATTTTTTATTGCAAAAGGTCAAGCGTTTTCAAGAAATTCACGGTCATTCTCGCGGTGGCGCCCCAAAGTAATTCGCCGTCATAGGGATGATAGGCGATCAGCGACCTTTCCGATTCGCGAAAGGAAAACTCCCAGTAATTGTTTCGGTTCGCAAGCCACAACAACGGGATGGTGAAGACTCGCGCCACTTCGACACCTGCGACTCGAAAGGCATACGGCCATGGGATGACACCCACGATCGGGCTCACCCGAAAGCTGCTGACGGTGATCAAGCGGCTAAGCCTCCCGAGGACTTTTACATCGGCGGGGTTCATGCCTATCTCTTCGTTCGCTTCGCGGAGAGCGGTTTGTTCGGGAGTGGTTTCGCCTTCATCACATGCACCGCCGGGGAAGGAGACCTGTCCCTTGTGTGATTCGACTCGGTCTGTACGGCGGGTAAATAGGATGTGCCATTCGTTTTGGAAATACATCAGCGGCAAAAGTACCGCCGCGCACCTTAAGTGCATGCCTGGTTTGACGGTCATCTCAGCGTAGCCGTCTGAGTCCTGGGCATTTTTTTCGGCTTCGGCTAATTTTTGGGAGATAAATTCTTCGGTTAGTAAGATCATAGATTAAAGTTTATGCTTCGTCGCGCACCGGGCTGCCACAATAGGAACATTCAGCCGTGATCTCGTCGAGCCATTCCACTTCGTCTGGTTTCACTGCAGCGCCGCAGGATGGACAATGAGTTGGCAGAATGGGTCTTTTTACTGGGGCAGGCGATTTCGGGAAAACCTCTTTGGGAAGATTACCGTTTAACAAAGATTTGATTTCATCCGCTTCGGCGTTCAACTTCCGATCCCGCAATTCATTGACGATGCGCTGACCAAGGATCTGCATTCTTTGGGATCGTCCTTGATTTGCCAGAATGCTAAGTCCATGCTGAAGGTCTGCCATGCCGGGCTTTATCTCTCCGCCAAGAATTGAGGCGCGCCCTGCTTCTATATATAAAAATGGAGCACGCTGTGGAAAGCGAACTTCAGCGCCTTGTGCAAGAGTATGGAAGGATTTGGCGGCATTTTTATAGTCGCCATTTGCCATCATTTGATTGGCTTGCTGCAATACGGGTGGAATATCTTCCCTTCTTGCCATTCTGCGGATCATGCGTTCTGCGCGGCGTCGGAACATAATTTGTCTCCTAATTTGTGCTCACGCCGGCTTCGTTGGCTAATTCCGCGGCGCGGGGGTCGAGGGTTTCTTCAATTTTACGAGCAAATAATAGAAAGCCGGTGTGAGCCACCATGCGGTCTGTAGGGCGGAGGCGGCTTGGGTCTGCCTTGTAGTAGCGCAAAATGAGTTCGCATACTTCAACGAATGCGAATTTATTTAACCTCAGGGCAAGCAGGGTCCTTTCCACTTGATTGAAGGTAGGCAGAATTGTGGCAAAAAAGCCGCCGGGTTTGAGCGCATTGCGGACCTGGGCGATGTAGTCAAATGGATTTTGCACATCGAGAAAGAAGGCGTCTGCGTCAGTTTCGTCGAAACCTTCTTGAATGTCACGCAGTTTGAACGTCACACGCGAAGCGAGGCCGATGCGTTCAACATTCTTGCGCGCCAGATTCTGTGCATCTGGTTTCTGTTCGTACGAGATGACCTTTCCGTCTGGGCCAACGGCGGTTGCCAATGCGATGGTCATCGAGCCAGAGCCGGTGCCGGCTTCCATCACGGTTTGCCCGGGTGCGACGCCCATTTGGATCAGGATATATCCAATATCCTTGGGGTAAAGGATCTGTGTGGTGCGAGGGAGTTCGTTCAGAATATCTGAAAGGGAAGGCTGGAGCAAAAAGAAAGGCGCGCCTGTGTGGCTGAAAACCTGTGAGCCCCATGATTTTCCGATCAGGTCATCGTGTTTCAGTACGCCGCGGTGGCTTTGGAAATCTCCGCCAGCTTTGAGGGTGATAATAAAATGCTTGTGCGTAAGGCCGACCAGTTGAGCAAGGTCGCCGTCCTGTGCGGTGGATGAGTAATTCATGCTGATAATTGTACTTCCTCTTTTTTGACTTCAATTTCTTTGGCTATCTTTTGCAGCTTTCGGTTGGATGCGATCAATACGATCAACATGCCAGCCCCTAAAACAAATAAACCGCCGAGCAGGGCAGGAGCAAAATTGAAGAGCCATTCCGGCCGCCCAATGGATTCGCCGATGGAGGAAAGCCCAGCTCCCGCAGCAGACGCGTTCCAGAGCCCGTGGATCATTACGGCGGCGAAATACGCTCCAAAGAATCGGCCGATGCGTTTTTCTTTAAATGCAGAGACAATTCCCCAGCCCATCAAGCCTGAAGCAGTCATGTGCAGAATGCTTGTCCCGGCTCTCACGCTGACAATTAAAGGCCAGCTGGTTGTTCCGTCTGCGCTCGCGTTCAGGCTTTCAAGCAGGGCAAAAGCAGCGCCGCTCAATAACCCGAGGACAAATCCCTGAGACGGGGTTTCGATCTTTGTTGCGAATATCCATACTGCCAACGGTTTTAAGAGCTCCTCTATTAACGGGACGATGAGGGCGATGTAACCAATCCCGGTTGCGATGGCGAACGGATTTGAAAGATACGGCGCCAGTAAATTTAGCAGTACTTCCTGATCTGTTTCTGTTTGGACGATCTTGGCGAGCCGCATTACATCTTGAAACGTGGCGGGTTCAATGACCGCAAGCAGTGCCATCGCTGCAATGATGAGCCCGATCAGTGCGACCATCTCAAGCACGATCATGATCGCTGGGCCTATGGTCACGCCAAGTCCAAGGACGGCAAATGCGCGCCAGCGTGGGCCTGCATTAAGTCCGCGTGAGCCGCCGCCAAAAATCAACCAGATGGGCGGTACGATCACAAATATCGTTGCAGCAGGCATCACGAGCCAGCCAACCCACGGAATATCTGCGTACGCTGCAAGGCCACCAAAAGTCAGACCAGCCAGAACCAATGCGATCACAGAGACAATCTGCCAGTTTGCAAAAGGTGGGACAAAGACCGTGTCTGCCTGTTCTTTTCCCATTGTCTTTTGTAGAACAAACCATCCGCATGTGATCAGCACAAAAGTCACAAAGCCAAAGGATGCAGCACTGATCATTTCTGCAACCGGCTCACCGCTTTTATTGAAAAGATCGATCAATGAACTAATGCCCATAAACGCGACAAGCAGGAATAACAATAATGTACTTGCGGCGAATACCAGCAGGATCAATATAGAAGCCCAGTGAGTTTTTTTTGTTTGCATTATTTCTCTTCGATCTTAACACTAATGATCTTATCTCCGGGCGGCAGGAGCAATCCCTGGTCCGGGTCACGCGGAGTCAGGTTCTCGGCAACATCCAGCCCGCTGAGGACATGTCCAAATATTGTGTAGGAGCCGTCCAGGTGTGGAGCGGGAGCAAAGGTGATAAAGAACTGGCTGCCGTTTGTATCTGGACCCGAGTTTGCCATGCCAACCACGCCGGGCCTGTCGAAAAATAAATTACTGATCTCGTTATTGAAAAAATAACCAGGGTTGCCTTTTCCCGTTCCGCTCGGGTCGCCCGCCTGCGCTGCAAAGCCGGGGATCACACGGTGGAAAGTCACGCCGTCAAACCAGCCTTCGCGCGCGAGGAACACAAACGAGTTCACGGCCAGCGGCGCCTTATCCGGGTACAGCTCGAGCACAATGTCACCCTTTTCGGTTTTAATGGTGGCAAGATATTGCTTTGTAACGTCTATGTTGAAAGGCGGACATTGGGTGAATTGCTTTTTTCCGAGCGCGATGATCCCAATGGTATCACTCATATTTTTATAATCGAGCAGGTAAAACTGCTCGCCGTTCATGAGGACAAGGGGTACCGCTGCGATATTTAATTGCTTCGCCGCTTCATACATGGACATCATTCTGGTCGTTGTTTCAGGGGCTTTGATCGCCGCTGTGAGTTTGTCTCCATCCATGCCTAATGCAACAGCTTCTTTTACGACCCAGGCATCGAATTTGGACGGAGCTAAAACAGTCCATTCGTTGTATTTGGCAAAGAGCAGATCATACATCGCCCAGAACTGACCTTGCTCGTCCGCCGCAAGCGCGGCAATAATCGCCATTTCAGTTTTATCCAGAACTCCGATCAACGGCAGGGGACGGAAAACAAAGCGCAGGTCATCGTGGTTTTTCATCAACTCTGTGACGACCGTCTCCATGCTTTTGCAGCCCGGTGATTGGAAGTCACAGTACAACACGAGAGTGACAGGCGCATCGGCGGTGCCTATGGAAAAGTCCGCACCACTGATGGGCGGGTAGATGGAGCCTGCGCCGAGCGCAGGCGTAGGTTCTGCGGAAATACTTGAACAGCCATAGACTGGGGTGGGAGTGTCTACAATGAAGGGCGTTGCGATAAAGCCTGCTGGAGTTGGCGGGGTATTAGTCTTACTGGCGCATGCGCTGAGGATGAAAATACTTCCAAGGGAAAGAAATAAAATGACCGGGATTCGTTTCATTTATTGATTGACTGCCTTTTGTAATTGCTCGAATTTCCACATCCACGAAATGGTGTTGACGAAGTCTGCGAGTGATTCGCTTTTTTCTCTTAATGCGCGGACGGCGGGCCCAACGGGGTCTTCGCCTGCGGCGCCGCCAGGTGAATCGGCGTACGCGCCATAAAATGCAAAATAAGCTTGATTGACCTTGCGAAGTAAATACCCATTTTGCAGGAAGACCTGACGGCGTGATTCCATATAAGCTTCGGCTTCGTCAATTTTTCCTTCCGCAAGCAGGGCATCTGCGGTGGTGCGGGTTTCGTGCATTTGGGCGCGGAAGTCAAACGGAGGACGGAGAAAATCTCCTGGCGTAGGATGTTCAAACGGAAACGAGATCAAGTTCAGGCTTGGGGAGGAGGCGCTGTCTTCGCGTGGATTCAGCTGAAGCGTAGACATCCGTTCCGGGTAAAAACGTTCGATGACGAGTGCCCCAATTTCATCCCCCGCGATGGATGCGGTTGTTTCATTCATGGTGCGAAGTTCGGGTGTTTCGTTGTAAGAAAGCCCAAGCGGACGCAGGGTGAGGTAGTTGTGGATCCATTCGTGTGCGATGGTGCTGAGCATCCAATTCAGGTCTGTAGTGCGCATGACCATGGTTGGGTAAACGCCCACGCCTCCAATATTCACGACCAGTGACGATGTGTTAAGTTTTTTGTCCACATTGTTTTCAAGCTGGGCCTGTTGATCGACGGTGAGGTCGGTGTTTACAGAGATGTTCGCCGTCTGTTCAATGTGGTCGCGTGGTGAAACGATAAGCGCCATCGGCAGCCGCGTGGAGTGATACCAGACATTTGGCAAAGGCTGGCCGACAGTGGTCAGGCCTTGCTCGGCGAGAATTTGTGTGACTTGTTCCTGCAAGATTGCTTCGGCGAGGGGGGCAAGTTCGCTTTGCCTTGCATACTGCTTATCAAGTTCGGCGCGCAATGCTTCGGAGGCAAGTTCCTTGTCTGTGACGGCAGGGTCGGCATAGATCTGGGCAAGCTGATATTCTTTTTCAAGAATGAGCTGGGTGACGCGCAGATTTTCATTGACGATCTGCTTTTGTGATGCGTTATCAAGAGTGTAAGGCAGACCTGCCGATGCGGCGCGGATCTTCAAGATTGCGGCGTTTGACATCCACTCGACATAATTGAATTCGATCTGACGTGTGAAGGCGCGCACCTTTTCTATGGGATGCGTGAGGGATGGGTTGCTATATCCCAGGACAAAACCGAGAATGATGAGGGTGAGTGTGATCTCAAGCCCGCGTGTTATGCGTTGAAACATAGGCTGGATTATACCCAGCGCGGTCACAAATTGCACTTTTTCAAATGCTGGAAGGTGGGCCGTGGCTTTTTATAACAAAAGCGAAGGGCGGAACCTTTCGGTCCCGCCCTTCTTTGCACCCTGCCCTCACAACAGGTTATTTCTTGTTTTTCAGATATTCATCAATGGCGAGCGCTGCTTTTCTTCCACCGACCATGGCCGTGACAACGAGGTCTGGGCCGGTGACGCAGTCTCCCCCGGAGAACACACCTTCGCGGGAGGTCTGCCCTGTGGCTTTGCTTTTTACGCTTACCAAACCCCAGTCATGAGTTTCAAGGTCTGGGGTGGTTTTGCTGATGATAGGGTCTGGCCAGTAGCCAAGTGCGAGGATGGCTGTATCTGCTGCGACACTGAAGTTGGAGCCTTCCACAGGAACGGGCTTTCGTCGTCCTTTTGCATCTGGTTCACCGAGTTTCATTTCAATGCATTCAACAGCGGCGAGTTTGCCATCTGCGCCCGCGATAAATTTGACGGGTTGGGTGAGGAAGCGGTACTTCGCGCCTTCTTCGCGGGCCATCTTGCGGTCTTTCTTTCCGCCGGGCATTTCTTTTTCAGTACGGCGATATAAACAGGTGACATCTTCTGCGCCGAGACGGATCGCGGTTCGCAGGCAGTCAGAGGCCGTGTCACCACCGCCGATGACGACGACGCGTCTGCCGATTTCAAGCGGTTTGCGCATGCTCTCAGGGAGTTGGTCGGCTTCCACGTTCCCACGGATGAGGAAGTCTGTGGCTTCATAAACGCCGGGCAAATCTGTGCCGGGAGTGTCTTCCATTTTGGCGTCAATCTCAGAGCCAACACCAATAAAAACAGCTTCGAAGCCTTCTGCAAACAGGCCGTCAATGGTTTTGTCTTTTCCGATATAGGTGTTCGGTACGAATTTAACCCCGGCTTTTTCGAACTCTTCCCATTTTTCCTGCCAGACTTCCTTGGATAGTTTGAAATTGGGGATGCCGTACACGAGAAGTCCGCCGGGGGCGGGTTTGGATTCAAATACGGTTACATCGTAGCCTTTTTGTACAAGCAGGTCTGCGCATCCGAGCCCTGCTGGCCCTGCGCCGATCACGGCAACACGCCTGCTCTTTGTTTCGCCGACAGGGATTTTGTATCCACTGGTACGGCGTTCGTAATCCACAGTAAAGGCTTCCAATTCACCACAAAGCACAGGCTGATGGTGTTTGTTTAGTACACAGGAACCCTGGCATAGCGCTTCATGCGGACAGACGCGCCCGCATACTTCTGGAAGGGAGCTGGTCTTGTGATAGATCCCAGCGGCTTCCACGAAACGCCCTTGTTCAATCAACCACATCGCGGAGGGTATATCATTAGCAGTTGGACAGGCAACCATACAGGGAGCTGGATCCGGGCAGTGGATGCAGCGAGCCGCTTCCACCATGGCCCGCTCCGGGTCGAACTCAATGACCACATCATCAAAGTCACAGGTGCGCGCTTCCGGAGAGCGAAGATCAAGATCGAAGAACGGGCGGTTCGCGCGTTCTTTCCTGTCAATGGCTAAAAATTCGCTGGGTACAGCCTGCATTATGCCTCCGAGTCAATATCTTTACCGTACATATAAGGTCTCGAGTGATGATACCCAATGTATTCGGACAGACATAGGCGTAAATGTCACAAAACCGTCGGATAATCGTCACAAGTTTCTTGTTAGATAATCATTAATGTAGTGCTTCTAATAACGTGTGATTTTCAAATGCTGAATTAAAATACGTTCTACACAATTTTTACACAATAATTTGATAAACTGAAATGTGCTGCCCCGTAAGAATGCTCGCTTGCGGGCTGACTGTATTCCTGGAGGATGTTCATAATGAAACAATTTTTTTCGAAATTTTCCCGCAGAACGTGGATAATCGCGGGCGCTGTTTTGGTGGTTATAGTCTTAATCGCTGTTTTTTCCAGATCAGGAAGTAAAGATGTGGTTGTATTTCAGACGGTGTCTGTGGAGCGCGGAAATCTGGTTGCATCTGTTGGAGCAACGGGTAGTGTACGTGCAAGACAAAGCGCCACTCTCATCTGGCAGACAAGCGGGATCGTCGAGGCCGTCAACGCAAATGTAGGGAGCAGTGCTTCGCAAGGTGAAATACTGGCTAATCTTGACAAGGCCTCTCTCAACCAAAATATCATCCTTGCCGAGGCTGATCTTGTCAACGCCAAGCAGGCATTAGACGATCTTCTCACTTCGGATACTGCTCGTCTGGAAGCCCAGAAAACAGTGGATAACGCAGAGAAAGCCTATGAAAAAGCCTATAACTGGCGCATGAAACTTAACGGAAAAATAGAGATCACTGATTACTATTATGAGTTTGGTGTCTTGAAATCAAGACAATACAAAGGGCTGGCCAGTCCGGAAACTGTTGCGCAGGCAGATAAAGACCTTGCACTTGCTCAGTCACGCCTTGATGACGCCCGTCGTAATTACGAAAGCCTGCTTCAGGGACCCAACTCGGCAGATGTGGCTGCCGCAGAAGCACGCGTGGCTGCTGCGCAATCTACATTGAATTTGGCGTATTTGATTGCGCCGTTTGACGGAACAATCACCCAGGCAAGCCCGGCAGTTGGCGATCAAGTTTCTGCAGGGACGGTTGGGTACCGTATCGATGACCTTTCCCATTTATTGGTAGATGTTCAGGTTTCAGAAGTGGATATTAATAGCGTTGCTTTGGATCAAACCGCTACGCTTACATTTGATGCGATCCTTGGCAAGGAATATCATGGCAAGGTCGTTCAAGTTGGACAGGCCGGAGATACTGTGCAGGGCGTAGTCAGTTTTACCGTTACCATTGAGTTGACGGATGCTGATGAATTGGTAAAGCCCGGAATGACCGCCGCTGTGAATGTTGTAGTTGAAGAAGTAAAGGATGTAGTGCTTATTCCCAATCGTGCCGTCCGACTCGTGGATGGAAACCGGGTTGTGTATATTCTTGTTGATAACCAGCCGGTTCAGGTCAAGATACAGCTTGGTTCCTCATCTGACTTGGAAAGCGTGGTTGTCAGCGGAGATATCAAGGAAGGTGATTTGATCATTTTGAATCCGCCTTCTGCAAACGGAAATCCGTTTGGGGGCTGATATGGATTTGGTGATCGAAGCGCGTAACCTGAGAAAAACCTACATGATGGGTGAGTTCGAAGTGCAGGCGCTGCGCGATGTTTCATTTACAATAACGCGCGGTGAGATGGTTTCCATTATGGGGCCGTCCGGTTCAGGCAAATCAACCATGATGAACACGCTTGGTTGTTTGGACAGGCCTACCTCGGGTGAATATATCCTTGATGGCGAGTCTGTCGCTGAAATGAACGACGACCAGCTAGCCAGCGTCCGAAACCGCAAGGTCGGATTTGTCTTTCAAAGTTTTAATTTGCTTTCCCGCTTGACTGCTCTTGGAAATGTGGAGCTCCCGCTGCGCTATGCCGGAGTGACTGAAGGACGCCGTGAACGCGCTCAAGCTGCGCTTGAGGCGGTTGGACTGAAAGACCGCATGTCTCATCGTCCTTATGAACTTTCCGGCGGACAGCAACAGCGCGTAGCAGTGGCGCGTTCCCTCGTCAATAACCCTGCCATCATCATGGCAGATGAACCGACAGGAAATCTCGATTCAAAAGTTGGCAAAGAGATCATGAATCTCCTGCTCAACCTTAATAAAGATCTTGGGACAACCCTCATTATCGTTACGCACGACCCAAACATCGCCGAACAGACCCAGCGTGTCATCCGTTTACGTGACGGCGAGCTGGATACAACAGTTGACGATAAAGGCAGGAAGAAATGAGCTTTGCACAATCGATCCTCGAAGCCCTTGAAAGCCTGAACGGAAATAAAATGCGTTCTGGCCTTACTGTGCTTGGTATTGTCATTGGTGTTGCGGCGGTCATCGCCATGCTTGCAGTGGGGAATGGTGCGCAGGCATCCATTACTGGCTCTATTTCCAGTATTGGAACAAATCTATTATTCGTTTTTAGCGGCAGTGCAGATGGCCCTCCTGGCGGCCCCGGCAGCAGACGCAGCGGTAATAATGATCGACCGCTTACCTTGACAGATGCTGAAGCCCTCGCCGACCCTTTTGCTGCGCCTTCCGTAGAATTGGTCGCGCCTGCCATTCAAGGCAACGGGACATTGACCTATGCTGGCGAGAATACCACCACGAGCATTTCTGGCGTAACGCCCACATATGCAACCGTCCGCAACATGGAGATTGCAGAGGGTGAATTTATCAATGAAGAACATATCCTCGGACGCATGTCCGTGGTTGTGCTTGGCCCCGAGACAGCTACGACCATTTTTGGTCATGCCGACGGCGTTATTGGCGAAACGATCCGTATTGAAGGCCAGCCTTTCCGTGTGATCGGCATCACTGTACCCAAAGGCGGCGGCGCGTTCGGCAGCGAGGACAATGCGGCTTATATTCCTTTCACCACTGCGCAGGCGCGCCTTATTAAAAAGGGCACCCGCGATGAAGTGGATGTGATTTTTATTCAGGCTATATCTGCCGAAGCTGTTCCTTTGGCGTCGGATGAAGTATCGAACATTATTCGTCAGCGCCACCGCACTCCGATCGGTATTGATGATTTCACCGTCTTTACTCAGCAAGATTTCCTCTCCACATTTGCAACCATCACTGGCGTGCTCACCATTTTCCTTGGCGGTATTGCGGGTATCTCCCTGCTTGTTGGCGGGATCGGTATCATGAACATCATGCTGGTTTCCGTCACCGAACGTACGCGCGAGATCGGTTTGCGCAAAGCCCTTGGTGCGCGTAAAAAAGACATTCTGCTTCAATTTCTCACTGAATCCTCTTTGCTTAGTTTGATCGGCGGCATTATTGGCATCATGTTTGGCTGGCTGATCGCTTTCATCGTTGGGAAGGTCGCTGCGGCTACAGGTAATAATTTCACTCCCATTGTCGGCACGGACGCGATCCTTCTCTCGACAAGTTTCTCGGCCATCATCGGCTTGTTCTTTGGAATTTACCCTGCCAGCCGCGCTGCGAATCTCGAACCAGTGGAAGCGCTCCGCTACGAGTAACCATGTCAACTTTCAGGAAAGTATTAATTTCCCTGCTGCTGATCGTTTTTGTTCAGGGATGTATTTTGACGGGCAGAGCAAGCCAGTCTGAGCCGACTTCAATGCCTCAAGCGACGGATGCCTTGCTCGACACGCCTGTCCCTTTTTCATCAGCAACGCCTCTCTCTCCGACCAAAGTTGCTCCAACGGCAACTGTCATTTTGCCTACGCCTTTGCCTTCCGTCACCATCACCGCAGTGGACGGTAATATCTACATCCGCCGCGGGCCTGGGTTGCCGTATAACCCGATTGGCGTTTTGGCAAAAGGCACGAGTGCGCAAGTCATTGCTCAGGATGTTCTTTCAAAATGGGTGCAGATAAATATCCCCAATTCAGATAATAATACCGGTTGGGTATCCATTCAGACGATGTATTCAAAAATTGACGGTGACTTAAGTCAATTGCCCGATTTCACCTTCACCGACTGGCCTGCTCCCGCCTATATCAAAAATTGCACCGAGCATGATATGTATATTATGCCGGGCGATATCTACCTGTCATCCTTGTATACGAATGCAAAATTTCTAAACGAAATTCAAGCTGACCCGGGCACTTACGTTGCCTATGATCTGTTCTACCCGGACGAACCTGAGGCAGAGAGCTTCGATATCCGCGAAGGTATGACCGCTTACATTACCATCAATGGAAGTGGGGAGGGGCATAAGTGCCCCTGATAGTGTAATAAAAATTTCGCGTAGTCAGTGTCTTCCGAAGGGATGATGTGGCTTTTGTCTTTCATCTCTTCGGGGTTTTGTTTTTCAGGCATTCCACTCCAAAGCATGGTGCAAAGAAGCTCTGATTACGATACAATCATATTGCAAGCGCCGAGTGCAAAAGCGGAGAAAATATCTGTGAAAACAGAATCAAGTTGGGGTAGGCAGGAAGCGTTTTGTTAAATTGTAAAAATTTTTTTAGTTGTGTAAGTCAAAAGCTTGCATAAATTTCTGGAGGTTTCCATGTCCGAAAAGCTGAATCAGCTTAAGCAAATCCTTGGCGAGGTTTCCGACCTGGGCCATGCCGCAAGTGTGTTGAGTTGGGATGAGCAGGTGAATATGCCGCGCGGCGGAAGTGAAGCACGCGGGCAGCAGCTTGCCACCCTGGGCAAGATTGTGCAGGAAAAATTCACATCCGATGAAGTTGGCAGCCTGTTGGAAGATCTGACGAAGGAATATGGCGATGCCGACACCGATGATGGTGCGATGATCCGTGTTGCCGCGCGTAATTACAAAAAGGCAAAAATGGTGCCGCCGTCCTTTATTGCGGAGCAGGCCATTGTTTCTTCAAAGGCATTTGAAGCGTGGGTTGAAGCAAAAGGCAAATCAGACTTTTCCGTCTTCCGCCCGCATCTTGAAAAAGTTGTTGACCTTGTGAAGAAATATGTTTCCTTCTTCCCGCCCGCAGACCATCCCTACGATGTGTTGCTGGATGATTTTGAACCCGGCATGAAGACTGCCGAAGTGCGCGAGATCTTTGGGAACTTGCGCCCGAAACAGGTGGAATTGCTGAAGGCGATCGCATCCACCAAACAAGTGAAGGATGATTTTCTTCATAAAAAGTATAACGAGCAAAAACTGTGGAGTTTTAGCGAAAAGATCATTTCGAAGTTCGGTTACGACTTCAGCCGTGGCAGGCAGGACAAAGCTCCGCATCCCTTTGAGACTTCCTTCAGCGTGAACGATGTCCGCATCACAAACCGATTTGAGCCGGGCAGCCCCATCGCCACTCTCTTCAGTGCGATGCACGAATCTGGTCATGCCATGTACGAACAGGGCATCAACCCTGCGTATGAGCGCACGCCGCTTGCAAACGGCACATCGCTTGCTGTGCACGAATCGCAATCGCGCATGTGGGAAAATCTTGTCGGCCGCTCACTTCCGTTTTGTGAGCATTTCTTCCCCGAATTGAAAAAGGCATTCCCGTCGCAGTTGGATGGCGTGACTGCGAAATCTTTTTATAAAGGCATCAACAAGGTGGAACCTTCTCTCATCCGCGTGAATGCGGACGAGGCCACCTACAACATGCACATTATGCTACGCCTTGAAATTGAGATCGGCATGGTGGATGGAAGTATTGCCGTGAAAGACCTCCCAGAAATTTGGAACGCGAAGATGCAGGATTATCTTGGCATCGTTCCGCCTGATGACGCGAAAGGCGTTTTGCAAGATGTGCATTGGTCTGGCGGTATGATCGGTTACTTCTCCACATATGCGCTTGGAAACATCATCTCCGCTCAATTGTGGGAAGTCATTAATAAGGATATTCCCAACCTTGAAGAACAGATCCGCAAAGGCAAGTTCGATGAGCTTCTCGCCTGGCTGCGCAAGAACATTCACGTGTATGGTCACAAATACGATCCGCAGGACCTCGTGCAAAAGGCCACAGGCTCACGAATTGACTCTGCTGCGTACGTCCGCTATTTGACGAAAAAATTTGGCGGGATTTACGGGCTGTAAAAAAATTACAGGAAGAATGGGACGCCCTGCCCGTCAGGGCGTCTCTTTTATTTGGCTATGAAATATAAAATACTTATCCTCGCCTCTTTTATTACACTGTTAGCTGCTTGCTCTCAAAGCATAGGGTCCACGCCGACGACTCTGCCGCCTCCCTCCATCCCGACTGTGGTTGCTCTGACCGGACAGGCTGCTTTCGCCACCGCCGATGCGTTGACGCAAAGCGTCCCTCCAACGTTAACTCCCGCCCCGACCGAACTCTCGATCCCATTGACGGAGATCCCCAGCCCAACTCCCACGTTTGCTGCGGGTTTCACAGATTTTGCGCAAATTCAATTCCTGTCACCGGGACCAGCTTCAAGTGTGGTGTCCCCAATAATTTTGCAAATGGAGGTTGTCTCAGGCGAGAGTGAGGTCATTCAGGTAGACTTGCTCGGCGAGGATGGACGTGTACTTTATCGCGATCTTGATAAAGTCACCCGCAATGAAAAAGGCATTTTTCGCAGGTTCGAATTACGCTTTGAGATCCGCGCTGTTTCCGAAGCAGGATACATCCGCGTCAGCAGCAAGGATGATTTTGGACGGTTGCAGGTTCTCAATACCATGCCTGTTCTTTTGTACTCCGTCGGCGCCAATCAAATTAACCCGCCGGGCAATATGATCTATGAGCGGGTGATGATCGAAGGGATGAAGGAAAAAGCGAACTTTTACGCGGGCGAAGTCGGTTTGAAAGGCCGAATTTGGCCTTTCAACGATCAGCCCATGATCGTTGAATTGGTGCTTCCAAATGGGTCACCCATTTCTTCACGAATACTCAACTTCAACGGGATTGATACCCAGCCTTTTGAGACCACCCTGCCGTACAAAGTGAGCGAGCCGACCCTCGCACGCCTGACCTTCCGTCAGGATAACCCGCTGCTGGATGTGGCTGATTCTGAAGTACAAAAATACATTTATGTCTACAGTGTCGAGGTCACCCTAAACCCATAACGGGCTTGCCAAAATAAACCGCAATGGTATAATTCGCAGGCTTCCAATCCCATGGGTTGGCACTTTCGGGGTGTGGCTCAGACCGGTAGAGCGCACGGTTCGGGTCCGTGAGGTCGAGAGTTCAAATCTCTCCACCCCGACAGTGAACCTCACGGGTGTCAACTATTGGCATCCGTGAGGTCTACAGTAAGCAAAAAATTGAATAGTGGTCAAACAGTAGACCACACGGATAAACTCCTCTTTGGGAATAAAAAAACGATAGTTTCCTACTCGGTATTCAGTAGGGTAATTATCGGAATTCATTCTCAAGAGGAGTTTTCATGTCTAAGAAAAGTGTTTCATTATCACAAGCCTGCGAAGGGATGGTCCGTTATAAGCAGGCGACCGGAAAAGCGGAAAATACCATTTCTGATTACCGTGTTACCTTCAAAAAGTTGTTTCTTTACTTTGAAGCTGATCCACAAATTGGTGCCATTACAAAAAATGAAATGATTGAGTTCTTCGCCTGGCTTCAGGAAGATTATATTGCCGAGCCAGATGGAGTTGCACCGCGCGGAAAATTCAAGCTCTCCGCAAAAAGCGTGTTGAATATTCATACCAATCTGTCTGCGCTTTGGCGCTGGGCTGTGGACGAAGGGTTTGTAAAAACCAACATTGTTCGTGCAATTCAGCCACCAGCAGTTTCCGATACTTTGATTGAGCCTTTTTCCCGCGAGGATATTGAGAAACTTCTTAAAGTTTGCGATCGTGGAAAGACATGGAAGACTCGCGCTGAAACATCATCAGAGCGATCCACAGCAGTTCGGGATCGGGCATTAATTCTGACCTTGTTGGATACAGGTGTACGAGCATCTGAATTGGCTGACATGGAATTTGGGGATTTGAATATGAATACAAACTCAATCAGGGTTAAGGGGAAAGGCCCAGGGCGTGATGCAAAAGAGAGACTGGTCTACATTGGGAAACGAACTGCCCAGGCAATTTGGAAATCCTTGGTTCCACGTATGAATGACTTGCATGAAGACGATTTGATATTTGTGGTTGGGTACAAAGATGATTTGAGACCGCTTACTCGTCAGCACTTGCGCAAATTGGTGAGCCGTTTAGGCGAGCGGGCAGGGGTAAAGAAAGTACACCCACATCGATTCCGTCATACTTTTGCCATCAACTATCTTCGAAATGGTGGAGGTGAGTTTACATTATGTGCCTTGCTTGGCCATACTGATCTTGAGATGACACGCCGCTACGCACGGATAGCTCAGGTAGATACTGCCAATGGACACCGCAAGGCTGGCCCGGTTGACAATTGGAAGTTATGATTTTATTGGTTTATTTGATTTGCAATATCATTTTTAACATCAGGGATTTTATATAGCCTGATCGATTTCGCAAGCCAGTTGACAGTTTTTATGGACCACTAGTACAATCTTGCTTGAATGAGGTGTGATTTCCTAGGTAGGATTCTATCTCAACCCGAAACGAAAAGACCCCTTCCAAACGGAAGGGGTCTTTTCGTTTGCCTAACCAGGCAACCTGTTTTATCTTTTTATATTTTTGTATTTGAGAGCACATGGATGAATGAAATTATTAATCAGTTCCAAAGTTATCTAATAAACAAATCGCTTTGTCAGCTTACGATTCGTGGATATGTTTCCGATGTATCACAATTTGTAGAATGGTCAGAAGTTAATGGAATTTTACTTAACCTTGTTACCCCAGAAAATGCAGCCCAGTATTTGAATTATCTTGTTTCAAGTCGTCATGAGATTCGCCCTGGCCTGATTGGTACGTATTCATCAAAGACAATAATGAAAAAAATTACAGCTGTACGCTCATTCTTTGAATTCTTACGAGTAGATAATGAATAACCCCTTTGCCTCTCTTGATCTACATCTTTTGCGCGTCGATAAAAGTTCAGGCAGAAAAGCAATATCTAACCTTAATCAACAACTTGAGATGGTTGATATTTCAAAGCCAAACGGAGCACGTGACCGTGTTGTCCTTCTGCTGCGCCATAAATATAAGCTTCGACCGAGTGATATTTCAATAATGAATATCTCAGATGTGGATTTTAGCGGAGGAGTTATTCATATTTTTAGGAATCAAAAGCAACGAATAGTTGTTATTGATGAATGTGACTTCCTTGCTTTTCGGCGATGGGGAGCAGTACGGAAATTATACGCAAGTGACTTGGATGCCTTTTTGATTTCGATGCATTGGACAAGGGGAAGATCCGAGCCTTATCAGCGTATCAGTGTGCGCGGTGTTTTTCAAATTGTGCAAAAATACGCTTCGACTGGTGGCTAGGATGTACTCTATTTGCTTTGATTTGGCTGATGTACTCTATATCGCCCCCATTCGCCACTCTATTGTTCTTTTTCCAAACTATTTTTTAGCTTTGAGGTTTGTTGCGCGAGAAGATTTTTCAGCTTTGCGATTTCGTTCAATTTTCATAACAGCGATCTGGCGCATCTCTTCCTGCTCTTCATGCGAGAGCTGGGCGAGTAGATGTTGCCAATCGTCGAATGCAACAAGCTCTCCAGCTTCTGGGAGTAGACCTGCTTTACGAAACAAGGTGATAGGGGAAATATTCAAAGCATTGGCAATAGCGATCAATGATTTTTCACCAATACCTCTTGTGCCACTAATGATATTGCTCAAAGTTCCACGGGATATTCCCGCAGCTTTCACTAAATCACTTTGTGACCAGTTTCGATGTTCCAATTCTTTTAATAGCCAATCACCAAAGTTTTCCATAGAAAGCATTTTGCCATACAAGTTGTTTTCTAGGGAATGCAATATGGTTTCTGTGTTGACAATAGTTTATCAAGTGTCTATAATGTTTTCTAGTGAAAACATTAAGTCTTCTGAGTTGTTGGAGATGCGTGGAAAGAGGAGATTCTCTATGCTGAATATCATCGCAACATTGCTTACTTTCGTCGTAAACGCCAGTATTTATTTGCTGGAGTTTCTCTCAATTGTCATTTTAGGCATTGTTGGTGCTGTTCTCTACGCCCTACCTTGGCTGCTACGCGTAGCAGCTTTACTTCTCTGGTTAGGCGGTGTCTATCTCGGTTTTAACTCCATCCAGATGATCTACGCCCCCTTCTCCCCTGCCATCCCCGTGATCGCACTGCAATTTGCCATAATCCTGATATCGATTGGTTGGGTAGCTGTTCTGCTTCTTGAGAACAAGAAACTATTTTGGGGCGGTATGGCAATTGGCGGACTTGTTATGGGCGGCGCGTCCATTGGATCTGCCTGGCTATTGAATCACTGGCGCTATGCAGATATGTTCTTTCGTGTCCTCCCTCCCGCGTTGTTTTCAGTCTTATTGATCTACGAAACAATTCGCTTGCGTCTACTGCGCCGTTCTAACTCACGCAGAAGGCGAATTGTTGATGAAATTAGTGCTCAATAAAAAAATGACCGGCATGTGTCGGATGAATAATTCAAAAAGGAGTCCGCAAATGTGTCTTGAATTTTAAAGATCGCTTCGTAGCCGAAAGTACGAATTTTCCCAGTAAAACGCCTGGTACACCAGGCTCATATTCTCAAAAATATTTGGAGGTAACCCATGAGTAACGCAAGCAGCTTAACCGACGAACTAACCGGCAAGACCGGCATACAAACTGACCACGGCGATTTTGACATCGGCGACCTGATCGTCATTTTGCTCGACGCCGTCCTGTTGATCTACACCGCCTGGCGCAGCTATGACTTCCTTTCCACCACAGTCCCTAGCGGATTTCAGATCCTCGGATTGGTCGGTCTCTGGGGTCTGGATATCGGGGCCATCGCCTGGTCACTGGTGTGGATCTTCGGCTCGTCCACAAAATATCAGGACTGGACTTCGATGTCCTTCTTCATCATCGATCTGGTGGGTGTGATCCTGACCTCGATCACCGACTCCCTGATGTATGGCGCAAAAGATGGAGCCATGACGAATGTGTTGTCAGGCATTGCCACAGTAGCCATTCCACTGGTAGTGGTATCCAATGTGGTGGCAGGTTTTATTTATCACATGACCTCTCCTGCTACCAAAGCCCGCCGTGAAGAACGCAAAGCAGACGCTATACACAAGGCAAAGATGAGCGAGATCACAGCAATGGAGCGCGACTTGCTGTATGCCGAGTCCTACCTACTGGCAAAACAGGACACGCTGGATAAGGCAGTTATTCTGGCCGAGATCAAGAAAGCGCAGGATGCAGTTGAGAAATCCACGCGCGACAGCCTGCGAGACCAGGTCGGTATTCGTAACGCCGCCAGTACTGGCAGCACTAACAGCAATATTGATGAGCTAAAAGCTCGCCTGACCGAGATGGCAAAGAAACTGATTGAGCCAAAAGCAGATGAAGCTTCGGCGCAGCAACTACCTGATCCCACACCAATTACTGGCAATGGGACTACCTATCATCCTGTTTCATATCAGCCATCAGAGAAACAAAACGAAGATGCCCATGTTCCACAGGCAACGATCGTTCCTACGTTACAGATACCACCCGCTTTTGAGCACAATGAGTTGATCCATCTCACAGCGCGCATTGCCTGTGCCTTGAACGGACATACGATCACTATCGGCGATGAGCTGGTTGCAAAAAAGAATGCAGACCGGTACGACATTGGCAAGCCTAACGCGCAGTTCGCGTTCGCGAATGTCAGTGAAAAAGATTTCAACATCCTGCGGGATGGACCGATGAATCTGCCTGAACCAGCCCTTGTGAAAGGCAACGGTCATATCCCGGACCCTACCTAAGCCGGACAGCGAAACGCTCCTTTGAACTGAACCTGGATGCGGCACAGCGGATCGTGCGCCCAGGTGCGATCCAGGTTCAGAAACGAGGGATCAGCCGTCTGCCAAGTCCAATGGAGGCGCTGGCCCTCGTTCTGGGGGCGTTGGGAACGCTCAATCGCTCGTCCGGCGTGCGAACCATCAACATGGAAATGAATGGGCAGCCTGTAGCCCTGGCGTTGATCGAAAACGCGCAATTTGGCGAAGACACCGAAGGCAATACAACACTGCATGGAATTATGGAAACGTAAGATGACCACACGCAAACAACTTGAAGAAACACTTGCAGCTCAACGTGCTCGCAGAATGAATCATTCTATTCCTGCTAATCACAAAAGAGGCAGTGGATGGATCAATATGCTGGCAGTAACGATGATTTTGATCGTGAGCGGAACCGCAATGTTCTTTGCTTTGGGAATTACCACTCCAGAAACAGGCACAGCCATAGCAGCTTCGCCCTCGGCATCTTCATCAAAAAGTACGGCCACAACAGTTCCTGCGACACCAATCGCCATGCAAATCTGCACCCATATCCCTAATGGACGGCTGCATGTGCGCTTCGCAGCAGGTGAAGGAAGTGAAGTGCGTGGATATCTGGCCGAAGGCGAAACGGTGCAACTCGCGCCAGCTACGGACAGCAAGACACTTCAGGGCGAACTATGGCTGCCCATCAGCTACCCCATCACGGGCTGGGTCAATGCCCGCTTTGTTTGCACGCAAGAAAAATAAATCGAAAAAACCAAAGGAAATTAAATGACAATCTCGATCACAGTAGCAAATCAGAAAGGCGGACAAGCCAAAACCACAACCACCATCAGCCTTGCCGCAAGGCTGGCAGAGAACGGAAAGAGAGTTCTCACCATGGATAACGACCCGCAGGGACATTGCGCCATTGCCCTGGGCGTGCAGCCTGAACCGTGCGTCTTCAACGTCCTGCTTGGCCTCGGAGATCCGCATCAATGGGTTCGGAAGTCTGGGAGACTCAATCTGGATTTAATCCCAGGAGATCGCTCCACCGCCACAGCGCAATCGGTCATGGCCGTTGAAAATCGTCCCATCTCAGCGGTACGGGATGCCATCGCTCCATTGTTTGCAGAGTATGACTATGTCCTCTTCGATACAGCACCCAGCGCGGGCGGCGTCCAGGAGCGATCCCTGTTTGCATCCAAATATGTAATTCTGCCGGTCGCCACAGAATTCCTGGCATTGGATGGGCTGCGCCAGATCAATGAGACACTCGGGCAATTGCGCCAATCGCACAACTGGCGCGGAATGCTTCTGGGGATATTGCCAACCTTTTATCACACCAACACGAAAGAAAGTCAGGCGGCATTAACTGAGCTGAAGAGCGCATTTGGAAATAGCGTACTGGCTCCCATTCATGACAGAACTGTGCTGCGTGAATGCGCTGCGGAAGGCAAGACGATCTTTGAATACGCTCCCAAGTCCGATGCCGCCAAAGAATATGCCGCCCTGGCAGAGTACGTCTTGAAACACACCTAGGAAACCAACATGTCCCGAAGAACTGTATTGAGCAATGCCGATCTCACCCAAGACCATTCGAACACGGTCGCGACCATTCCCGCGGTCCGAACCAGACGTCATCGAAAATGGGAGAAAAAGAATCCAACCACCTCCTTTCGCATTCCACCGGATATTGCGGAACGTGTCGTGGATCAGGAACATGGTCTGAGAAATGTATTGGTGAATATCGCAAATCATGAAGTTGTTTTGCTGGATGAAGTGACTTTGATATTCACGGAATATGGACTGACCTGTTTTGAACGCGGTGACCTCCAATTCGAAGGCAGACCGGACGCTTCCACTAATCGACGCAAGATGAAACTGACGGGATGGAAGGAAAGCAGCAGCTGGCCGATCGAGCTATCCATGAAAGTATCGCGCAAAAAGGCACAGGAAAGAGAAATAAGACACGAACGCAAAATCTACACCCTCGCATATCGCTGGGGAGAAAAAGCCGAAGAGCTGCGCAACCGATTGGACAGGATTGCTGAAGGATATTGCCTGCCGGTTGGGGAAGTGCTGGTGCGGATATTGGAGCACAGCGTGGACAGCTATATGACGGGCAGAATGACGTTGGAAAAGGATCAACCCGCCATCATCAATCAGGTGAAAAACTGGAAGGAAAAGTAATGATCTCAAAAAACGAAGTTTCGTATTTCCGAGAAAACCAAGTCCTTTTTTCAGGCGAATTGAGGCTACATAAGCGGGACGCTTTTTGACGCTTTTTTCTGCTCATCTCCGCTTATTTTCCCGCTCATTTCTGGCGCTTACGCTCCCTCAACAGAAAGCCCGGCAAGCCGTCCTTATCTCATCACAGGTCACATAGATCGTTTGGAAAAAGTCGCCCGTCCTGAGCCTTCCTGTGCGTTTTACAAAATTCACTATAAAAAATATTTCCGTCAAAAAACAGGCACCTAAATGAACATCGAACAAACATGGAAATCCGTTCTTGACCAACTTCAAAGCGACATGCCGCGTGCATCTTTTGATACCTGGGTGCGGGACACCAAAGCACTGTCATACTCAGACGGCGTGCTAACTGTTGCTGCCCGTAATACGTATGCACGCGACTGGCTGGAAAGCCGCCTGGTTGATATGGTCAACCATATGCTCGGCAATGTGAACGCGAAAGTGAATTTTGTGGTTCCAAAGAACGATGACGACTCGGTTGAAGTCGAAACGGACGCCAGTCCAGCACTACAGGATGATGATGACACAGTAGATATTTCTCCCGCAGATTATGACTCGGCATACGAGCAGATCGTTCGTCCCGATCGAGCGGTGTATCTGCCAGGCTATTTCCGTCGTTGGTTGAGAAGCATCGGCCCCGACCTCGCCTGGATGTATGTCAGTTTTCGTCAGGCGGCATATCTTGCAGGCGTGCGCTCAGGCAGCAAGTCCATCCGTTTCTCTGGCAAGCAACTTGCGTTCATGTGTGGTATTTCAGAGCGCACGTATTGGAACCGTGTCAATAACCCGCCCACCTGGCAGAAACTTTCGGGGCTGGTGAAGATCATCGAGGGCGGTGACGAATGGGTCAAAGGTCCAGTTCCCAGACGCCTGCCGCGCCGCTACACCATTGCCATGACCCTGCCGTTGACGCCAGCGGATACAAAGTCTCTGCGTTATTGGATCGTTAGCCACATGGATGAATATGGTGGAGCGGAAGGTGTATTGCATGCAGCGGCAACGACTGCATTGGATGAATTGATACCGCTGGACGTTCCACCGGGGGATGACGACCAAGCGTTGACCGTACGTGCTCTGCTGCGCGAACTGTTCAAGGACGAATTGGCGGATGGATTGTTGGAGAGTCTTTCCTCTGCACTTCAATCCCACATCATGCCGCAGAACGACTTGATCGTGATCCCGTTGTTTTTCATTCAGCATGTTTTGCCGCATCTGGATGCCGGGCCGGGCTGGATGTTGATCATCCTGCGTGATATGTGCTACATCAACCGTGAAAACGGCGAGACGCGTACTCGTGTGATAGTCAAGGGCGGCTATGCCGAGATTGCAGGCTGGCTGGGGATGTTACGCCCCATGACCATCTGGGAATGGCTGCATGGAAAGGAAAAAGGTTTTTTCAAAAGACCAATATTTCGAGTCTATGCTCGGGAAGTTGTGAAGCAGAAGGAATTGGGCTTTGAAATATCCGAGCGCACCTTCGATGTGATGATCGAGGATATCCCGCCCCAACTTTTGGAACTTGCACTGACTGAAAAAGATATTCATGCTGTCTTCAACAGCCGGAACAGACCCGTTCACGCCGCTTTCAGTATCGGGTTCACGCGGCTTGCAGAAGATAATTACGCCAATTGCACAATCGCGTTCACGCAGTTTGCATACGCTATTCACGCCGTTTGCATGATCGCAGTCACGCCACTTGCACACCCTGGTCACGCGACTTGCATAGTTAAAAGCTCTTTAACTCTTAAACCAAACTCCTTAACTCCTAAACCCCCAACTCTTAATCCCCAACCACCCGTAGAGTCCGAAACGCCTACCCAGCCAGCAATAGGCAGGAATGGGTGGGTGGGGAACATGGCTTTTTGGGATTTTGATTTTTTGATCAGGAATAATTCAGTCAACCCAGGCAGCAAGGGCAGGCTGCTGAGAACCAACGATATAACCACAATCGGTAGTTGATAATTTGGAAGAGGTGGGGGATATGGTAGGATAGCGGTCACCCCAGGAAAAGGATCATAAATTCAGCTTGTGAATAACCAGCCTTCATATATTATATT
>Ga0172373_10000725_pt1 | contig 54347 bp, 39 predicted proteins | sample Lak10m_2_FD_114546 | JGI IMG/M metagenome (GOLD analysis project Ga0172373, IMG submission 114546) | Freshwater microbial communities from Kabuno Bay, South-Kivu, Congo - kab_092012_10m | ecosystem: Environmental > Aquatic > Freshwater > Lake | place: Democratic Republic of the Congo... | reverse complement strand
GCTTCGGCTTCTTCACGTATTCACTGGCGGCAAAACTCATTTGTTTCATGGTGGCTTGAGAGAGTGGTTGGCTCATTCACAATTTTACAGGGCGGCAGACTTGTTCAGGGCTTCCTTAGGGAGCTGGCTGCTTACCCGTCATGCACAGTTTGACCTCGCGCTGCCACGGTTCCAGGATTTTTTCCGCTTGTTTTCTCTCGCCGGTCTGCTGAGTGTTGCGCTGAGTGCCATCCCGAGTGTACTGGCGTTGCGGAGTGCCGGATATATTACATGGGCGGGTTTCCCGCAAGCGCTGTTGCACTGGTGGATGGGCGACACCCTGGGCATTATTCTGCTCGCGCCACTCATTCTGATCTGGCGTCGAGCCCCTATCGGCTGGCTGAAGGCTAGTCGCGTATTTGAGGTGTCCGCACTGGTTGGTACAGCGTTTCTGACCGGGCAGGTGACGTTTTGCGGCTGGTTCCGACCCGGCATCGGGGATTATTCAATGACGTTCTGGGTGATTCCGTTCATTGTCTGGGCGGCGTTGCGTTTCGGCCGCCATGGCATCTCATTGCTGCTGATTTTGATCTTTTCCCAGAGTTTGTGGGGCGCGACCCACAATACAGGCTACTTTGCCGCAGACATGCAAAAGACCGGCCTTGCTAATTTCTGGCTGTTCAATATGGTATTGATCCTTAGCGGCATGGCTCTGGCGACTTACTATCATGAGTTGCGGCAGACCACCCGCCGGCTACAGGATCGAGAAACCAAACTGGGCCTGGCGCTACGTGCGGCGCGCATGTCGACCTGGGAATGGGATATTGCCAGCAACCGGATGCAGGCCTCCGTGGAAGGTAGCCTGTTGCATGGCCTGCCGACGGGGATGACTTTTGGCAACTACAAGGATTTTTTGCGGTCGGTACATTCCGATGACCGGGACGCCGTAATGGCAGCGGTCAGGCAGGCGCGCACCGGGCAGGAAATCCATATCGAATACCGGGTATTCGATATGGATGGCAACGTCTGCTGGCTGAGCAATGTTTCCGTCGTGACCGAGAAGGCCGCCGATGGCCGTCCGCTGCGCTATGTCGGGGTGTTGCGCGACATCAGCCGCTACAAGCAGGCAGAACAGGCGCTGATGGAAAGCGAGGCGCGTTTCCGCATGATGACGGAACATGCCAGCGACATCATCTGGACCATGGATCTTTCCGGGCACTTTACCTATCTGAGCCCGTCGGCGGAGAGGGTCCGCGGTGTCAATGTCACGGAAGCCATGCAGGAGGGGTTTCTGGACAAGCTGACGCCGCAATCCGCGCAAGTGGCGGGGGCCGAATTCAAAAAAATCATAGAGACCAATGGCAACTACTGCCCCTCGCTGCTGGAGATGGAGTTGCTGCGCAAGGACGGTTCCTCGGTTTGGGTCGAGGCTGCGGTCAGCCCGATATATGATGGTGCCGGCCAATTAACATCACTGGTGGGGGTCACTCGTGACATCCATCGGCGCAAACAGGCGGAGGACGCGCTACGCCAACTCAATCTGGAACTCGATTCGCGCATCCGGGAAGAGGTGGAGCGCAGCCGGCAGAAGGATATTCTGTTGCAACAGCAGGCCCGCTTGGCCTGCATGGGCGAAATGATCGGCAATATCGCTCACCAGTGGCGGCAGCCGATCAATGCGCTGGGCCTGATACTCGCCGATCTGGAGGATGCTTACCTGCACGGTGAACTCGATGGTCAATATCTGCATGGTTCGGTGGATAAATCCGCTGCCATTATTCGCAGCATGTCGCAGACGATAGACGATTTCCGCAATTTCTTTCGCAGCGATAAGGCAGCGGGGGAATTCGGCCTGCTCCAGGCCAGCCAGGAATGCCTGAGTCTGGTGGACGCGACGATGCAGGACAGCCGGATAGAGGTTGTTGTCGATTGCGAGCATGAGGTGGCGGTATGGGGCTATCAGGGAGAGTTTCATCAGGCGTTGATGAACCTGCTGATGAACGCGAAGGATGCGATTGTCGAGAATGACGTGGCTGGCCGCGTTGAAATTCATATTTACGAACAGGGCCCGTATGGTGTCATCAGCGTCACAGATAACGGTGGCGGAATTCCTGAAGAGGTTATCGCCAAAGTGTTCGATCCCTATTTCACGACCAAGCAGCAGGGGGTTGGTCTCGGACTTTATATGTCCCGTGTGGCAGTGGTGGACCACATGCAAGGACAGCTGCAGGTGCAGAACATCGACCATGGGGCGCAATTCAGCGTGTATTTGCCCCTGCCAGAATACATGGAGGATGCGGCATGAACATCACCGAGAATCCGGGCGTTTACCAGAGGCTCAAGGCGAAGGACATTTCGGTTCTTTACGTCGAGGACTCCACTGTCACGCGTGAAGTGCTGACGCACCAGCTATCCCGCTATATCCGGCAGGTTTATAGCGCCAGCGATGGCGAGACCGGTCTGCAAATATTCAGGGAATATAGCCCCGATGTCGTGATCAGCGATGTGCAAATGCCCAACATGGACGGCAACGCCATGTGCCGGGCGATCCGGAAAATCGATCCGGATGTCCCCATCATCATGTTGTCGGCGCATAACGAGGTCGACCAGTTGCTGGCATCGATCGAACAGGGCGTGTTCAAGTATCTGGTCAAGCCGTTCAGGCCGAATGAATTATTCGAGGCCATCGAGGCTGCGGTGACGATGCTGGAGAAGAAGCATGCGCTCGAAAGGGAGTTGCTGATAGCGCAATCCACACTCAGCTCGGTGGAACATGATACCGATACGCTACAGGACTATGTCACGCGTTCGCTGGGTGACGCCAGCGATCTGCAGCAATTCGGCAATATCCGTCTGCACAATGTTCCCAAAGATACGGTGAGCGGCGATTTCTTCTGCGCGGAACGGCACGGTGCCGATGTTTATCTGCTGCTGGCAGATGCCGCCGGCCATGGGCTTTCCGCCATGGTGCCGGCCATGGGCCTGCCACGCCTGTTCCACGAGTCTGCCCGAAAGGGGTTTTCGTTGCTGGCGATTGCCGACGAAATCAACTCTGCGTTGCGCCGGCAGAAACTGACCGGCCATTTCGTCGCGGCAACGCTGGTACGTCTGACCTCCGCCGGGGGCTGCGTCGAAGTACTCAATTGCGGCAATCCCCCGGCGTTGCTGGTGGGGGGGGGTGGTGGACTGTTGCGCGAGTTCCGGTCCAGCACTTTTTCGCTGGGTATGGCCGACAGCGAAGAACTGTACGCCGATATCGAACGCTTCGAACTCGATGCGCCGGCGAGGCTTTATCTTTTCAGCGATGGTCTGGTGGATACGTTGTATCAGTCCCGGCTCGATTACGCAGGCGTGCGTAAATTATTTACCGAGACCGATCCGGCCAAGGCGTTCGAACGGGTACTCGATCGGATCGATATTGCCGTGCAACTGGGCAAGCCGGACGATGTCACCGTCGCCGAAGTGGCGATCGATCGGCAAGCATTCGAACTTTCCCGTGAGTCAGAATTGCACCCGCCGGTATCCGATGAGCAGTTGGCAAAAATCTCCAGGGAAGTGTACGACCATCGGTTGAAAAATGTCAGCGTGCTGCTGGTAGAGGATGACGAAGTCACACGCGACTATCTTGCCCGGACGCTCGGCAGGCGGCTGGGAGCCGTCTATACCGCGCGGAATGGCATGGAAGGCCTGCAGATGTTCGTTACGCATAGCCCCAAGGTGGTGATTGCAGATATCAACTTGCCGGGTATGAATGGCATTGCCATGGTGGAGTCGATTCGCAAACAGAATTCCGAGACACCGATTATCGTAACCAGCGGTGCCGGCGGTCAGGATCATGCTGAGACGATGTTCGATCTGGGGGTGAACCGCTTCGTGCAGAAGCCCATCGATGCCGGAAAACTGGTCGATTCGATCATGGATTGCGTCAAGCGCTCTGATGCGGTCAAAGGTATGCAGCTTTCCGCTTCGGTGTTCGAGGCGTCGCCTCTCGCGATCATGATTGCCGATGATAACCGGGAGATTGTCGCGGCCAATGATGCCTTTTGTGAAATCACCGGATATACGCGTGAGGAAGTCCTTGGACGCAACCCCAAATTGCTCAGTTCCGGCAAGCACAATGCACGCTTTTATCAGGGAATGTGGCAAGCCCTGGATGAGACGGGTAAATGGGCGGGGGAAATATGGAATCGACGCAAGAGCGGCGAACTGTATCTGGAATGGCTGACGATCGCGGTCGTCAGGAACGAGTCCGGCAATCCGGATCACTATATTGCGGTGTTTTCGGACATTTCGGAACGCAAGGCGGCTGAAGAAAAGGTTCGTCATCTGGCGCACCATGACAGCCTGACCGACTTGCCAAATCGTATCCTGCTGCTCGACCGCCTGAGCCAGGCCTTGCGGAAGGTACAACGCGACAAGGGGGTTGTGGCATTAATGTTTCTCGACCTGGATCATTTCAAGAGCATCAATGACGTGCTGGGGCACGGCGCAGGGGATTCCTTGCTGTGCCAGATTGCAGGCCGACTGAGTAGTTGCGTACGCGATGTGGATACGGTCAGCCGGCTGGGCGGCGACGAATTTGCCATATTGCTGCCGGACATTGGTTCGGGCGAAATGGCGTCAAGAGTGGCAGAAAAGATCCTTGCCAGCTTCAGCCAACCCTGTCTGATCGGGCATCGCGAGTTGCATGTCACTATCAGCATCGGCATCAGCCTGGCGCCATTGGATGGAGATGAGGCAGAGACCCTGATCAAGCACGCGGATACTGCAATGTATCTGGCCAAGAAGAACGGACGTAACAATTTCAGTTTCTTCGATTCCAGCCTGTCACGCCAGGCGGAGCGCTACGTGACGATACAGCAAGGGCTGCATGAAGGACTGGTCAATGGTGAATTTTTCATGCAGTACCAGCCCAAATTTTCACTCAAGGAGAACCGGATAGTGGGTGCAGAGGCTTTGCTGCGCTGGAACAGCCCGGTGTTAGGGATGGTGTCGCCGGCAGAATTCATTCTCATCGCCGAGGAAACCGGATTTATCGTCACGCTCAGCGAATGGATGATTGCCACGGTTTGCGACCAGCTTGCCGCCTGGAAAAACGAGGGGGTGATGCCAGTGCCTGTCGCCATCAATATTTCCCCGCTGCATTTCAGGCGAGGCAATGTGATTCGTACCCTGGAATGCATGCTGAGGGCACGCGGACTGGAAAACGGATTGCTACGGGTCGAGCTGACGGAAGGGGTGGTGATGAACAATTCGGAAGAAACCATGAATACCCTGAATCAGCTGAAAAGTCTGGGATTCCACATTGCCATCGATGATTTTGGTACCGGTTTTTCCAGCCTGAGCTATTTGCTGCGGTTACCTATCAATGAAGTCAAGATCGACCGGTCGTTCATCTCGGATATCAAATATGGAGGGGATCGAACGGACGACAGGACTACCGCGATTCCGCTGGCCATTATTCAGCTTGCAAAGAATCTTGGGCTGGAGGTGGTGGCCGAGGGGGTCGAAACTGAACAACAGAAATCGTTTCTGATGGATCACGGCTGCGATATCGTTCAGGGGTACCTGTTCAGCAGGCCGGTCAACGGCGGAGAATTTGCCAAGCTGTTGACGAATCATGACTGAGCTTGCGCAATTTGTTCAGGTCGCCGCCTTGCTGCGCCGGCGGCAAAAGCGATGTCCTTGCAAATGGTATGGGGTCGGCTTGCATCTTGAGCTGCTGAAAACACAAGAAAGCACGGGTGAACATGCAAACTAATGTTTTGCTGGCGGGTTTTCCCCGGAACCGATTCAAGTTGCTCCGGTGTTCTGGGTTCTTGCTTGCCTACTGCTTGCTGGCGCTGGCAGCCATTGTCCTGATGCAGCCGGACAGGATAGGTGTTCCCGTGTGGCCGGCTGCGGGTGTCGGCGTGGCGGCAATATTGCTGCTGGGCAACCGGGCCTTGCTGGTCCCTTTTTTCGGCGGGGTGTTTGCTGCCATGTACCGGGATGTCGCAACCGGCTATGCCTTGCTGGCCGGGATCGGTGCCGCCGCCGCCGCCCTGTTGTGCGTCTGGCTGCTGCATCGCTGGATCAGATTCGACAGCAGATTTCGGCATCTCAAGGATGTCTGGGGTCTGGCCGGCGCGGCCATCCTGAGTTCCGCACTATGCTCGAACATCGATCTCCTGGCGTATGTTTTTGCCGGCAAGCTGCCATGGACGCAGTATGTCGAGGCATGGGGACATGGCTGGCGCGGCGATGCGCTGGGGATTCTCGTTATGACGCCATTGATTCTGGCGTGGGCAGATCGCTCCCCCGCTGATGTTCGGCAGCCGTTGCGCGCGCACTTCATGTTGTATGGGGTTGTACTGATTGCCGCCATCGGCGCATTTTTTTATCCGTTCGGCATGTTCCGCTCGCTGGAAGAAGAATCGATACTGCTGGTGTTCCCCCCATTGGCCTGGGCCGTGCTGCGCTTTCCTCTGCGGGATGTGGCGACCAGCCTGGTACTGGTCGGGGCAGTAGCGACTGCTGCTTTTCCCCTGAAACATGGAAACACGAGCGGGCCTTTTCTGTTGGATCATCAACTGGCGTTCTTTCTCTGGCTGGTGTCGTTGCTGGTGTTGTCGCTGTATGTGCTGACGGCGAAGAATCGCCGCATAGTGGCCGAACTGCGGGATAGTCATGAGCAACTGAATGCTTTGCTGGAAACCCTGCCGGACGGCATCGGACTCAAGGATGGAGACGGGCGCTGGCTGGTGGCCAATCGCGCTGCCCTCGATTTTTTCAGCCTGCATGGGAAGGGCTGGCAGGGAAAAACCAGCCGGGAATTGGCATCGACAGCGCCGGAACTGCGTGCCGTGTTCGAAACCGGTGCGGACAACGACGAACATGTTTTCATGGACGGCCGGATGTATTCGTACGAGGAGCATATTGCGTGTCCGGATGGCGTTAACCGCGATTTCGAGGTGCGCAAGTTTCCCCGGTTTACTTCGGACGGCGCGCGCGCCGGCATGGTGGTGATCGGGCGCGACATTACCGAAGAGACACGGCTAAGGTCGAAAATCGCAGAGCAGGAAAAGAAATACCACTCGATGCTGCAAACCGCGGGAGAGGGGTTCTGGGTCGTGGATATGCAAGGCAGATTGCTGGAGGCCAATCCGGCCTATGCGCGGCTCTCCGGCTATTCCACCGATGAATTGGCAGGAATGCGCATCGTGGACCTGGAAGCACATGAAAGTCCGGAAGAAACCGCCCGCCACATCCGAAAAATAATGCTGGCCGGCAGCGATATTTTTGAGACCAGGCATAGACGCAAGGATGGCAGTGTGTGGGAGGTTGAAGTGCATGTTTCCTACTTGCCGGAAAATCAGGGATATTTCGTCGCCTTCCTGCGCGATATCAGCGACCGCAAGTCAGCCGAGCAGGCGCTGCGGGAAAGCCACGAACAGCTGACCACGCTGATCGAGACCCTGCCGGATGCGTTCTTTCTCAAGGATGGTGCGGGACGCTGGCAAGTGGCCAATCAGACCGGGCTTGCCTTGTTCCGGTTACAGGGGAGAGCCTGGAAAGGCAAGACCGACATGGAGCTGGCTGCCGAGGCTCCGGAACTGGGCGAGGCGTACGAAAGCTGCGTCAGGAGCGATGATGCGGCCTATCGTCATGGACAACTGTCTCTGGCAGAAGAGCGGATCGCCGGCGAGAATGGAAGCTGGCACGATTTTGAAGTCCGCAAACTGCCCAGGTTTGCTTCCGATGGCTCGCGTGCCGGTCTGGTGGTGATCGGTCGTGACATTACCGAACAGAAAACCATCAGGCGCGCCTTGGAACACAGCGATGCACGGAACAGGGCGCAGGTGCAGATGCTGCAGACGGTGCTGGATGCCTTGCCGGCAGAGGTGGGTTTGCTCGACAAGGATGGCAATATTGTGACTGTCAATCGTAGCTGGATGCAGCACTGCGAAGGGCATTGCGATCTGCTGTCGATTGCCGGGCAGCATGACGCCCCCCTGAAGGTATGCGTGCAGAAATTGGGCTTGGCCACCGCGGCCGGCAAGAAAATCGAAAACGGGATTCTGAATGTGCTGCAGGGTAGGCAGCCGCAATTTACCTGCGAATATCCGCTGGATTACCCCAAGCGCAAACGCTGGTTCAAGCTCATCGTGGTTCCCATTGCCTCGGCCAAGGGGCAGGATGGTGCTGTGATCATGAACATGGATATGACTCAGGCCAAGAACGCAGAGGAGGTCATCCGCTGGCGCGAACAGCAATATCGGGCGATGACCGAAAACTCGCCGGACATGATTGCCCGCGTGGATGCAGGAGGCAGTATTTTTTATGCCAACCGGGCGATGGCGGCATATTTCCAATGCGATGCCCAGCATGTCCTGGGGAAGAATATTGTCGAATTCTGTCCGACGGAAATGACCAGGGATCAATGGCATGTGGCCGTCGAGAAAATCGTCAGGAATCACAAGCCGCGTGTGGATATCGTGTTTGAATTTGCCGGCTACGAGGAAACCAAGGTGTTCCAGGCTTACGTGTTGCCGGAAAGCGGCAAGGAGGGCAACCTGGTGGCGAGCCTGCTGGTCGTGATCCGCGATGTGACAGAGTTGCGCCGGTCGGAATTCCGGCTGCGGGAATCGCGTAGCCAGCTGCGTAAACTGGCGGCGGAAAACGAGGCGATACGAGAAAAAGAGAGAAAGGACATCGCCCGCGAACTGCATGACGAATTGGGACAGCTGTTGAATGCATTGCGCATGGATATCGGCTTGATCAAGATGCAGCATGGCCATCTGGCCCCGGACATGGTTACCAGGACCGACCGCATGCAGGATGTGCTGGATCGAGCCATTACCAGCATGCGTACCGTGGTTGTCCACCTCAGGCCGACGGTGCTGGATATGGGCTTGCTGCCTGCATTGGAATGGCTGCGTGACGATTTTACGAAAATTTTCGGTATCGAGTGCCGTCTGGACGTGCATGGCAGCATCCCCGACCTGGAAGACGAACAGGTCACCGCTATCTTCCGCATCGCGCAGGAGTCCCTGACCAACGCAGCCAAGCATGCGCAGGCCAGTTACGTTCGCATCGGCATCCTGCGGGATCGCGGCGAGGTGCGGTTGGTGGTGCAGGACGACGGTTGCGGCTTCGATCCCTATGTCGTCAGCGGAGACCAGACGCATTTCGGTTTGCTGGGGATGCGCGAGCGTGCGCGGGCCCTCGGTGGAAAGCTGGAAGTGCTCAGCGCCATGGGGCAAGGCTGCAGTGTGATTTTAAATGTTCCCGTTCGAGAACGGATGGTGGAGTTGTTGCCACAAACGTGGTAGATATTAAGCTTAAGGAGGCAACATGATTAGAGTTTTACTGGCAGACGACCATGCCATCCTGCGTAGCGGGTTGAAAGAGATCCTGGGGGTGGTACCGGAAGTCGAACTGGCGGGAGAAGCCGCCAATGGCGCCGAGGTGCTGGATGCATTGCGTAGCGATTTGCCCGACCTGCTGATGATGGACATGTCCATGCCCGGCATCAGCGGCATCGACCTGATTACGCGCGTCGTGAGTCATTATCCCGCGCTGCCCATCCTGGTGCTGAGCATGATCAATGAAGTGCAGGTCGTACAGCGTGCACTGAAGGCCGGAGCGCGGGGCTACATTACCAAGGACAGGCCGCCGGAAGAACTGATCGTGGCTCTGCGCAAGGTGGCGGCCGGGGGCAAGTACATCGAGCGTGAACTGGCAGAACGGATGTTGTTCAGCCAGGAGGAGCCGGAGCGGCCGCATGATATCCTGACCAGCCGGGAACTGGAAATTTTCGAGTTGCTGGTGCGTGGCAAGGGCGTCAACGAGATTGCCGAGAATCTTTGCATCAGCAATAAAACGGTCAGCACGCACAAGGTGCATATGCTGGAAAAACTGAACATGAAAAATACGGCGGAACTGGTGCGCTACGCCGTTCAGCAGGAAATGTTCGATTGACCTCGCGAACCGGTTGCCAGTACCTCTGATTACAAGGTTCCAAAATAGGATTCGTCCTATTCGCACCAGCCTGAATTCCTATCCGCCGGGCTTGTTTCCTGATACCAGAATCGGCAATAGCCGATAGGCGGGTCTCTTTAAGCTTGGCACCATGTCACCCATGCCGGAACACATTGTTCCGGCACCTGAAGCAGTAGTTTATCGCCGGATTGACGGCTAAAACAGGAAGGGGTGAACAATGGTTCTCGATGACAGACCGCTGCAACTGGTCAGCGAAGAATATGGCGATTCCATGATGGAATCGGCCGGAATATCTGCCAGATCGGCTGTCAAGAGTGGTTCCCGTTCGCGCCGCAAATCCCAGCCGGTAAAAATTGCCAGACAGCGGACGGTTCGTTGTCCCCCTGACTTATCCATCGTGGCGAGTGACGGTAGCCTGCATCCAAGCGAGAAGCAGGCGAGTCCGGTTGAACCGGTGAAGGTGGTTCTGCCGGCCGGAATACCGGTCCGCATCCTGTTGGTAGATGCCAGCAAAACCGAGCGCAGGGTCTGTTGCACTGCGTTGCAACAGAGTGCTTTGTTCGAAGTGGAAGTGCTGGAGGCCGAAACCGGTCAGGATGGCCTGCAAATGGCGTTTCACCAGGCGCTTGACTGTATCGTGCTCAGCCATGCCCTGCCGGACATGAGCAGCATGGAGTTTGTCGCACAGCTTGCCGCCGGCATTGGCGATGCACGCTTGCCCGTGCTCAATCTGGCGGATGCGAAGGGCTTCGTTGCGCAGGAGCCGTCGATGAAAGACGGTGCGCACGAATGTCTGATCAAGGATGCGGACGGACACTATCTGGCACTGCTGCCCACCATCGTCAAGCGCATGCTGGACGGCCACCACAACCTCAGGGGCAAGCGCCAGGCAGAGGCCATGTACCGCACCCTGATCGAGCATATCCAGGCTATCACTTACATCGTATCGCCGCAGCATGGCAACCGGATCACCTATGTCAGCCCGCAGGTCGAACAACTGGGCATTAACTCAAACCTGTGGACGATGAATCCAGGCATGCACTTTCAGCATGTACATGAAGACGACAGAGAGGCCGTGGAGCGGGCATTCAGCCACTCCTGTCGCAGTGGTGAGGCGTTTTGCCAGGATTACCGCCTGTGCTGCACCAACGGCTCGGTGCGCTGGTTTCACGATGCCGCCAGTGTGGTGAAAGATCACAACGGGCAACCCATGTTCCTGCAAGGCGTCATCGTGGATATCACCAATATCAAGGAGATGGAGGCCGAGCTGGAAGATCACCGCCACCACATGGAGCGGCGTGTGGCACATCGTACGGAAGCGTTGGAGCGGCGGATCGCCGTGCTGGAATCGTGCAACGCCTCTTTGTGCGACCAGCTGGATAATCTGCGTAGCGCCAATGCCAGCCAGCGACAGTCCCTGGCGCGCGGACAGGCATTGCTGGAAGCGTTCGGCGGCGCGGTCGCGGTGGTCGACGAAAATGCCTCGATCATCGACATGAACGAAGAAGCCGCCAGCCTCATCGGCCGGGAGGCGTGCGCGGTCATCGGGCGCCATGCCGACGAAGCCATCCAGCTAAGCGGTGCCGATGTGCTCTCGATACAACAGATGATAGCGGCCAATACCCGCAGGGACGGTAAGGGGACGTTTTTCGGCAAGGCCCTGCTCAAGAAGAACGATGGGGGCATGGCCCTGGTCAGCATCAGGCTGTTGCCCATCCACATGCAGGATAAGCAGCGTTTATATGCGTTGATGATCACGCTGTGCGGGCAACCGCGCTGGCTGGAGAGCTGGTATCGCGGACATCGGCCGGGGGCTGTCCACGCCGCAGAGACTGTTGACGGGTCGAACGCCAGTGCCGGACAGGACGTGCCGGGCTGAGCCGTAACTGCATTCAGGAGCGATGGAGGACACAATGGATTTCGGACCTGAACAAAAGGCGATAGAGGGTGAAGTCTCCCTTGCGATGATCGGCCACGATTTCAAATCTCTGGTCAACACCGTGGTTTGTGCAGCAGATCTGCTGGCGCTGGAGTTGCATGAGAAGGCCGCCAGGGATGCCGGTGGCCACAATGGCCCCCAATACGCGGACATTATCCGTCTGGCCAGTGCCGATATGATGCTACTGGTGAATTCCATCATGCATCTGGGGGACGTGCATAAGATCGAGGAGCATATGGCGCCCCGTCGTGTCTACGACATGCATGGTGAAATGCTTAAGGTGCTGACGGCATTCTCTACTGTTTCCATGATCAAGCAGGTGCGCATCGAACTCGATGTCGATCCCAATATTCCGCATGTGGTCTGGGATATGGATAAGCTGCGCATTCATGTCATCAACAACGTGGTATCGAATGCCTTGCGCCACTCCCCAGCCGGCGGGCGCGTTCTGATTCGCGTCGCGGATGCCGGGCGCGGCATGGTGACCATCCGGATTTCCGATGCCGGCCCGGGCATTTCCCCGGCACATCGCGAGCTGGTGTTCCAGAAGTGCTGGCATGACATGGCGGCAAAGACGGACGGCCACTGCGGCCGTATGGGTCTGGGGTTGTTCAATGCCATGCTGGTGGTCAAGGCTCATGGCGGGAGTATCGCCGTCGTAGACGATTACGGGTCGAGCGGCGCGACGTTCCAGATTGACCTACCCTACATCGGCGTGGTCGTGACCAATGAGCATGAAGTCGAAAGCAACGTGATGCCGTTTATCGAGGCACAGGCATTTACTTGACAGGTCGCCATGTCATCGCGGCAGTAAGCCGGATGGCGGTCGGGATAAAAGGATTGGGAGAAATATCATGGCAAATGTGGCATTGGCTGGCAGCGTGATGCAGGGAGCATGGCCTACCGCAGCGGTCGGACTGGCGGGCGGCGCGGCCTTGCTGTACCTGAACAGTATTTCCGGCATGAACGGCTTCTCCGGCATGGCGCTTGCAGCGGCCTTGCTGGCATTGTCGATATGGCTTGGGTGGCTGGCAGCGCGGTGTGTCAGAAATGTGGTCGGGGCTGCGGTCCAGGCCGAGCGCGCACTCCATGATGCCAAGCGGCAAGCGCGCGAGACCGAGGCCATCAACGGGCTGGACAAGTTGTGCGAAAGCGTTTTGCCGGTGTGGTCGCGGCAGATCGATCTGGCCAGGGACCATACAGAAGAATCCATCACCGCCCTGACCAATCGGTTTTCAGACCTGGTGCTGCGCATCGAATCGACCGTGACCGCCTCGGCGCAGGCTGCCGGAGGGGACGACGAGCGTAGCGTGGTCGCGCTGTTGCAAGAGAGCGAAAAGTCGCTGGGCGACATTATCGGCTCTTTCAAGGGAGCCCTGGAGATGCGGGAATCCCTGCTGGCGCAGATTACAGAACTGGCCAAGTTTACGGATGAGTTGAAGGCCATGGCCAGCGACGTCGGCAACATTGCCGGCCAGACCAATCTGCTGGCGCTCAATGCTGCGATCGAGGCGGCACGGGCCGGAGAGCATGGGCGCGGGTTCGCGGTGGTGGCGGACGAGGTGCGCAAGCTGTCTACCATGTCGGGAGAAACCGGCCGCCAGATCAGCGCCAAGGTAGAGGTAGTCAACGCGGCCATCAATTCCGCACTCGAGGCTTCTGCGAGTTATGGGCAGGAAGATGCCGAAATGATCGGGCATGCGGAAAAAACCATGCAGGGCGTACTGGCCAGATTCCACGACGAGGTATCGGCGTTGTCCGGAACCTGCGATGTGTTGCAGAAGGAAAGTTGCGTGATCAAGGAAGAGATATCCGATGTGCTGGTGGCATTGCAGTTCCAGGATCGTGTCAGCCAGATGCTTGACCACGTCCGCAACGACCTGAACAAGCTGGTGGGTTATCTGGCAGAGCACGACCGCAATCTGGCAAATGGCAAACTGACCTCGCCTATCGATGCCTGGAACTGGCTCAACGAGCTATCCAGCACCTATACCACGGCCGAGCAGCGTGTCGTGCACGGCGGCGGCAGTACCGCCAGGCCCGCAGCGGCCTCCGCATCAACGGAAATAACTTTTTTCTAGGAGAAAATCATGGGCAAGACAGTCATGGTAGTCGACGACTCGGCCTCGCTCAGACAGGTAGTCAGCATTGCGCTCAAGGGTGCCGGCTACGATGTGATCGAGGCGTGCGATGGCCGGGACGGCCTGAGCAAACTTAACGGACAGCGTGTGCATCTGATTATCAGCGATGTGAACATGCCCAACATGGATGGCATTACCTTTGTCAAGGAGCTGAAAAAGCTGCCGGCAACCAAATTCACGCCGGTCATCATGCTGACGACTGAAAGCCAGGAAGGTAAAAAACAGGAAGGCCAGGCAGCCGGGGCCAAGGCCTGGGTAGTCAAGCCGTTCCAGCCGTCGCAGATGCTGGATGCGGTTTCCAAACTGGTTTTGCCATAGGAGATGTGAAATGGATGACGAACTGGATTTTCACTGTGTGCAGCAATATCCGGCCGAGGTACTAGAGGCAATCAATGGAGACGACCACTCGCCTGTGGACCTTGCCGGGGCTGGCGAGCGCGACCATGAGAGTTTGCAGCTCATGGCAGAAACCAGAAAGCTGGCACGGTCGCAGGGCGTCAGGTTGCGCTTTATTTCACATCGTTCCTGAGCAGGAGCATACCGGGAGGCACGCAATGGATATTCAAATGGAATCAGGTGATAACGGCGAGCGGATGGCCCTGAGCGGCGAGATGACCATTTTTTCTGCGCTACAGAGCAAGTCCCAGCTATTGGAGGCCAGTCGTGGCAACAAGGCGCTGGATGTCGATCTTTCGCAAGTGAGCGAGTTCGATGTGGCTGGCCTGCAGCTTATCGCCATGATGAAGCGCGAAGCCCTGGCACAAGGCAATACATTACGGTTTGTTTCGCACAGTGCAGCGGTCAGTGAGGTGCTGCAGCTGTGCAATCTTGAAGCGTTGTTCGACGTGGATGTAGCTGCTGTTTGATCTTTGGTTATGTAGTCTCCTCCCCCTTGGGGTGCGCATCCTGGCGCACCCCTTTTTTTGCCTGTTATTCGGAATTGTTACCGGTTTTATAGGGAAAACCCGATCCGTTAGTGCGACATTCTGATCTCAAAATCGTCCGTGCCCGATAGTGGCTAAAGGGTAGATTTGGCACGATGTGCCTGTGAGTGAAATCCAGTATTTGCCGGGGCAAACTGGAAGCACGGGAGATCGAAATGAATCTGGATGACGCACTGCAGACATTCATTGCTGAAAGCCGCGAACTGTTGCAGGACATGGAAGCCGCCCTGCTCAATTGCGAGCAGACGCCAGACGATCCCGAAGTCATCAATGCCCTGTTTCGCGCCGCGCATACCATCAAGGGCTCGGCCGGACTGTTCGGGCTCGATCATATCGTTGCCTTTACCCATGTGACCGAAAGCGTACTGGACAAGGTGCGCAGTGCCGAGCTGAAGCTGAATGCCGAGCTGGTCGCCATCCTGCTGACCAGCCGCGATCATATCTCCGACTTGCTGGAACATCTTGCCTCTGGTGGCGGCGAGCCGCCGGCGGATGTGCATGGGCGTGGCCAGAAAATCGTCCAGAAATTGAGAACGTTCCTGGAAGCAGGCTCACCGGCAGTTCCCGCTGTCGTCATGAACCAGGTTGAAGTGCTCCCGGATACCGCCGTCGAAATGGCTGGCGAGGGTGCCGAGGCGCAAACGGACAACTGGCATATTTCATTACGTTTTGGTCCGGACGTGCTGCGCAACGGCATGGATCCACTGGCATTTCTGCGCTACCTGGAAAGGCTGGGCAGCATCGAGCGCATTGTCACGCTGCTCGATGCCATCCCGCCGGCGCAAGAGATGGACCCGGAAACCTGCTATATCGGTTTTGAGATCGGCTTCAATAGTGCTGCCGACAAAGCGGCCATCGAAGGCACATTCGATTTCATCCGGGACGATAGCGAGATTCGCATTCTGCCACCGCACAGCCGCATGTCCGAATACTTGCGGCTGATCAAGGATTTGCCCGGAGAAGACATGCGGGTCGGCGAAATGCTGGTCAACTGCGGCACGCTCACTCCCAATGAGCTGGAGACAGCACTGGCTATCCAGAAACAGGACGGGGGCGAAGCGGTGCGTCCGTTGGGAGAAGTGCTGGTGCAGGAAGGCATGGTCAACCCGGTCGTGATGGATGCCGCCCTGGAAAAACAGAAACAGATCCGCGAAACCCGTAGCGCCGACAGCCGTTTTATCCGGGTGGACTCCGAGAAACTGGATCATCTGATCAACCTGGTAGGCGAATTGATCATCGCCGGTGCGAGCAACAGCATGATTGCCAGGCGGATGGGGGTGGGCGAACTTATAGAGGCCTCTGCCGGCGACGACATCGAGATCATGCGCGCCAAGCTGGTGAGTGTGGCCGAAATGCTGGGTGAATTGAACGAGGCCGACTCAACCATGTCGCGTCTGGTAGAAGAGGTGCGGGACACATCGCTCGATTTGCGCATGGTACAGATAGGCGCCACGTTCAGCCGTTTTCAGCGCGTGGTGCGCGATGTCAGCCACGATCTGGGCAAGGAGATCGAGCTTGTCATCAGCGGGGCGGAAACCGAGCTGGACAAGACTGTCGTGGAGAAAATCGGCGACCCGCTGACCCATCTGGTGCGCAATTCGATGGATCACGGCATCGAGCCGGTGGAAGTGCGCCGCGCGCGCGGCAAACCGGACAAGGGTACCTTGCGCCTCAATGCTTTTCATGACTCGGGCAGCATCGTCATCGAAGTCGGCGACGACGGTGGCGGGCTGGACCGAGACGCCATCCTGGCCAAGGCGTTTGAGAAAGGCCTGATCGGCGAGGGCCAGAACTTGAGTGACCGCGAAATCTACAACCTGATTTTCGAAGCCGGATTCTCTACCGCCAAGCAGGTGAGCAACCTGTCAGGGCGCGGGGTCGGCATGGATGTGGTGCGCAGCAACATCCAGGCACTGCGCGGGACGGTAGACCTTGAAAGCAAGCTGGGCGAGGGCACCACTGTGCGTATACGTCTGCCGCTTACCCTGGCCATCATCGACGGTTTCCTGGTCGGCGTGGCCGGCTCTTTCTACGTCGTCCCGCTGGACATGGTGGTCGAGTGTGTCGAACTGGAGGCCTGGAACCAGAACCCATCAGGCAATAAACGCTACCTCAACCTGCGCGGCGAGGTACTGCCATATCTGCGTTTGCATGAGCATTTTGAAGCGGAAGGCGAACCGGCTGTGCGCGAAAATGTCGTGGTGGTGCGCTTTGGCGAGAAGAAAGTCGGATTGGTGGTGGATATCCTGTTGGGCGAATTCCAGACGGTGATCAAGCCACTGGGCCGGATGTTCAGCAAGATCAAGGGTATCGGCGGATTTACCATTCTCGGTGGCGGCGATGTCGCGCTGGTGCTGGATGTCGCCGGGCTGATGCAGCAGATTGAATTTGAGCCTGAACATGGGGCAATGGCGGAATTGAGTTCAAGGTGATGATGATTGACACGCAACAATTGTCAGGTGCCAGTCGGAATTTATAGATAGGTAAACATTTTCGGAGGAATCATGAAAAACCTAACGATGAAAGCAAAGCTCTTCGGGCTGATGTTCGTAGCGGTACTCGCGTTGCTGATGGTCGGTGTGATTGGCTGGACAGGGCTGGTCAACACGGGGGCATCGGTGAACGAAGTCGGTGTGGTGCGCCTGCCTTCGGTACTGGGCCTGGAAATGATGAACGAAGGGTTGACGGCCATCCGTTCAAACAACAGGCTGGTCGCATTTTATGAAAACGATTACAAGGCTCAATCCAAATTTGCGCAGACATTGAAGGACAGCGAAGCCATCTGGAAACGCATCGACGAAGGCTGGAAAATCTACGAACCATTGCCGCAAACGCCGGAAGAGGCTGTGCTGTGGAAGCAGTTCGTCAAGGAATGGGGCGACTGGAAAACGGACAATGTTGATCTGGTTAAAACCATCGCCGAACTGAGCACCAATACCGATGAGAATCGCCAAAAGGCGCTATTTCCCGACTATTACAAACATATGTCCGAGGCCGAGCCGTTGTTTGCCGCGGCTGAATCCACTCTCGGCAAAATTACCGATCTGAATGTGAGGGTGAGCGATGAGGCCGTGGCCGCAGGCCAGAAACAGGTCGATTCGTCAAAAGTATTGATGCTGTGGGGCTCGCTGGCGATGTTGGTGCTTTTGGTACTGCTGGGGGCGTGGATCACGCGCAGCATTCTGTTGCAACTTGGTGGAGAACCGGGTTTTGCGGCAGAAGTCGCAAACAAGATCGCTATGGGCGATTTGTCGACCAGGATAGAACTGAAATCCGGAGACGCCACCAGCTTGATGGCTTCAATGAAACACATGACAACCGCTATCCAGTCGCTGGTGTCGGATGCGGCGACCCTTTCCAGTGCCGCAGTTGATGGCCGCTTGGCCACCCGCGCCGATGCGGGCAAGCATCAGGGCGATTTCCGCAAGATCGTGGAGGGCGTCAACGGCACGCTGGATTCGGTGATCGGCCCGTTGAATGTCGCGGCCAATTATGTGGATCGTATCTCCAAGGGCGACATTCCGCCGAAGATTACCGACACCTACAACGGCGACTTCAACACTATCAAGAACAACCTCAACACCTGCATCGAGGCAGTCAACCGGCTGGTGGCCGATGCCAACCTGCTGTCGCAGGCCGCAGTGGAGGGCAAGCTGGAAACCCGTGCCGATGCGAGCAAGCACCAGGGCGATTTCCGCAAGATCGTGGAAGGCGTCAACGACACGCTGGATGCGGTGATCGCACCGGTCAACGACGTGATGCAGACCCTGGCGATGATGGAGAACGGCGATCTGACCCGCACCGTGGACGGCAATTACAAGGGCAAAATGCTCGAGTTGAAAGACATGCTCAACAACACCCTGGCCAAGCTGTCGCAGACCGTGGCCGAGATCAACAGCGCCACCGATGCGCTCAACAGTGCCTCCGAGGAGGTCAGCTCCACGGCGCAGAGCATGAGCCAGGCCTCCAGCGAACAGGCGGCCAGCGTCGAAGAAACCTCGGCCTCCATCGAGCAGATGTCGGCTTCGGTCAGCCAGAATTCCGAAAATGCCAAGGTCACCGACAGCATGGCGACCAAGGCAGCCAGCGAGGCCGGGGAGGGTGGCGAAGCGGTGCGGCAGACGGTGACGGCGATGAAGAGCATCGCCAACAAGATCGGCATCATCGACGACATCGCCTACCAGACTAACCTGCTGGCGCTCAACGCAGCGATCGAAGCAGCGCGCGCCGGTGAGCACGGCAAGGGCTTTGCCGTAGTGGCGGCGGAAGTGCGCAAACTGGCCGAGCGCAGCCAGGTGGCTGCGCAGGAAATCGGCCAATTGGCGGCCAAAAGCGTCGGTACGGCGGAAAAAGCCGGCACCTTGCTGGATCAGATGGTGCCGTCGATCAAGAAGACTTCCGACCTGGTGCAGGAAATCGCCGCAGCCTCCGAGGAGCAGTCCGCCGGGGTCGGCCAGATCAACACCGCCATGAGCCAGTTAAGCCAGGTAACCCAGCAGAACGCGAGTTCTTCCGAGGAACTGGCCTCAACGTCGGAGGAACTGGGGGCCCAGGCCGGCCAGTTGAGCGAGCTCATGAGCTTCTTCAAGGTGTCCAGCCAGGCGGGCGGCGGGCGGGCGGCTGCCGGCGGCAGCCTGAAACTGGTGCACAAGTCTTCCAGGGTGGCCAGAAAGCGTCCTGTGGAAACGCCGGTGGTTGAAATTGCCGACGAAGAAGTCGAATACGGGCGGTACTAGATCATGGATGCCGCGACCAATATCGTAAAAAGCATTCAGGAGCATGCCATCCAGCATGAACAGTATCTGACCTTCATGCTGGGGGGAGACGTGTATGCCATCGGCATCCTCGGTATCAAGGAAATCATCGAGTACGGCCAGCTTACTGGCGTACCGCGCATGCCGAGTTTTATCCGTGGCGTGATCAACCTGCGCGGTGCGGTGGTGCCGGTGATCGACCTGGGGGCGCGTTTCGACAAGCCGGCTGCTGAGGTGACGCGCCGCACCTGCATCGTCATCGTCGAAATCAGCCTGGGCGAGGATGAAAGGCAGGACATCGGCGTGATGGTGGATGCCGTCAACGAGGTGCTGGAGATACCGTCTTCCGACATCGAGCCGGCACCGTCGTTCGGGGCCGATATCCGGGTGGATTTCATCAGCGGCATGGGCAAGATCGAAGACCGTTTCGTGATCATCCTGGACATGGACCGTGTGCTGTCCATGGATGAGATCGTGGCGCTGGCCGGCGTTTCTTCGGGACACGGCCATGCCGAACAGAAACTGGCAGCCTGACTGCTTGATTTAAACGCGACATATTTCAAGAGAGTCTGAACGGTGGAGGTCATGATGAACAATTCAGCATTCGATTTCGATCAGTGGGCTGCGCTCGCCAGGATGGATATGGCGAAGTTCGAGCAGCGCCGCAAAGCCGCACTGGACGCTTTGTGCGAGCGTATTGGCGGCAAGGATCTACCATACATAGCTGCCGTTCGCCGGCAGATCGAGGCGGAGCATGCCAACAGCATGGCATCTGCGGCTGTGTCTGCCCAGCCTGCCAAATCTGCTGTCGCTAGTTATGTCACAGGTTCAGTGCCTTACACCGCAGGGCGAACGGGCAAGGTCAGGGAGTAAGGGAAACCATGGTGACCTGGTCGAGGAATAACGAAATGGGTGACTGCCATGAATGCGCTGATTGCTGAACATGCCGACAGTGGGGCGGTATCGGCTCTGCCGATGCTGCACGATCACGAATTCGAGCGTTTCCGTGCCCTGATCCACCGTATTGCCGGCATTGCCTTGTCGCCAGTCAAGAAGCCGCTGGTATGCAGCCGGCTGGGCAAGCGGCTCAAGCATCTTGGCATGTCCAGCTATTCCGAGTATTACCGTATGATCAGCGATCCCATGGAGGCGGCAGAGTTGCAGCTGGCGGTCGATCTGCTGACTACCAACGAAACGCATTTCTTTCGCGAGCCCAAGCATTTCGATTATTTCCGGCAGCATATCCTGCCCATGCACCGTCGCGGCAGATCGATGCGGGTATGGAGCGCGGCCTGCTCCAGCGGCGAGGAAGCCTACACCATTGCCATGCTGCTGGATGAGGCCATAGGCGCCGATCCATGGGAGATCGTCGGTACCGATCTCAGCACCCGCGTGCTGGAGAAAGCGCGCCGCGGCGTGTATCCGGAAGAGCGCGTGGCGGAAGTCCCCAGGCACTATTTGAGCCGCTATTGCCTCAAGGGCCAGGGAACAAAAACCGGAACGATGCTAATCGAAAAGAAACTGCGCGACCGGGTGCAGTTCTTCCAGCATAACCTGACCAGTCCGCCGCCGCCACTGGGCGAGTTCGATGTCATTTTCCTGCGCAACGTGCTGATTTACTTCAACCAGGAAACCAAGCGCCAGGTGATCGGGTACCTGCTGCCGCTACTGAAGAAAGGCGGACATTTCCTGGTCAGCCACTCGGAAACCCTGAACGATATTCCCAGCAGCCTGAATCTGGTGGCGCCCTCTATTTATCGTAAGCCGGAGTAGCGATTATGCATAACGAACTGATTGATAAATTCGTGCATCCGGGGGAAATGCAATTCGGTGGCCGGGATACCCGCATCCTGACCATACTTGGCTCTTGCGTGGCTATTGTGGCATGGCATCCCCTGCTGGTGGCCGGGGGAATGAGTCATTACATGTTGCCAGGTTGTCGCAGCAAGCCGCGCAATGAGTTGAACGGCCGCTATTCCGAAGACGCACTGGAGTTGCTGAGCCGGGCGTTTCTCCGGCACGGTGTCGGCCTGAGCGAATGCCATATCAAACTGTTCGGCGGCGGCAACATGTTTCCCGTGTCTCACGGGGGGGCCGCCGGTCAGGTACATGTCGGCCGCAAAAACATCGAAGCTGCCCGTGGACTGATGCAGCGGCATCACCTCAAACCAGTGGTTGAGCACGTGGGCGGCGATGGCCACCGCAAACTGGAGTTCGATGTGGCAAGCGGGGATGTCTGGATGCGCTATAGCCCGTTACGCATGGCGGCATGAATGGCAACAAGGATGATGACATGAGCGCAGTAACGCAGGCCATACCGTTTGCTAGCTCCCTGAGGGCCAGGACTTACAGCGGCGGCCACCCGCCAGCCATGACCAGGGCTACGCTCGATGCCATGCAGGACGCCGTGATCACGGTCGATATGCAAGGCAATATCGATTATGCCAATCCGGCGGCCCTGGGATTGCTGCAAATGGGCAACGACGAGCTGCTAGGCAAGCCGTTCAGCTTGATGGTGCGGATCGAGAATGACCACGAGCCCATAACTGCCGACGAATTCACGCGCCGTTGTCATGCCGGCCACTCTATTTACGACCCGGAGAGCCAGTTGCTGCTGCACCGGGCGGACGGCAGCGAAGTGCCGATCGAGGACTTTGCCGCCCCGATCAGGTTGCCCGATGGCCGCGTCATGGGCGGCGTCATGGTGTTCAAGGATGTCTCGGAACGCAGGCGTGTCCAGGATGTACTGGACCTGAGCGGCAAGATGTTCCGCGAACTGCTGGATTTTGCGCCGGATGCCATTCTTATTGCCGATCTCAGCGGCAATATCATGCTGGCAAATGCCAGGGCCGAGCAGATGTTTGGTTACGAGCATGGTGGGATCGCCGGTTTGGAGATGCAGGCATTGATCCCGCAGTGCCTGTCATGCGGAAATTTTGCGATGTCGGGTGAAGCCCGGGCTTTTCCGTGCCAGCAGGATGCGATTGCGCTCGAGGCGACTTGTTGCAGCCGGGACGGTGAAGAGTTCCCGGGTGAAGTGAGCCTGGGTTTGCTGGACACCGCTCAGGGCGAATTGCTCATGGCCGTGGTACGCGATGTAAGTCAGCGCAAGCATTACGAACAGCAGCTTTATTACCAGGCCACGCACGATCTGCTGACCGGGTTGCCCAATCGCGCCTATCTGCTCGACCAACTGCAGCAAGCGATGGCGCAGGCCAGTCGCGATGGCGCGTCGGTGGCTTTGCTGTTTGTCGATCTCGACAACTTCAAGGATGTCAACGACACCCTGGGCCATGCCGTAGGCGATTTGCTGCTGTTGGAAATGGCTGCGAGACTGCGTGCGGGAATTCCTGATTCAGGCTTGCTGGCGCGGGTCAGCGGGGATGAGTTTGCCATCGTGCTGCAGGGCGTCGCGAGTCGGGCAGAGGTGGAGCAGGTAGCCTCCATGGCACTGCGGGCGATTGTCCAGCCTTGCGATATTAATGGTTTCCGGATTCACGTCAGCGGCAGCCTGGGAATTTCCATCTACCCCGACGATGGGGATGAGGCGCTGGGGCTGCTGCGTAATGCCGATATGGCGATGTATCGCGCCAAGGAGCAAGGCCGCAACAATTATTCGATGTATTCGCACGAGATGCATCAAGGCCAGCAGGAGCGCATGGAATTGAGCAACGCCTTGCGCAGTGCGCTGGAAAAACGGGAATTCGAACTGCACTACCAGCCCAAGCTGGATCTGCACAGCGGCCAGGTGCACAGCCTGGAAGCCCTTATCCGCTGGCGCCATCCGCAAAAAGGCATGATCTCGCCGGCATTTTTCATCCCCCTGGCGGAAGATTGCGGCCTGATCGTCGAAATCGGCGCCTGGGTGATCGACGAGGCCTGCCGCCAGATTGCAGAATGGCAGGACATGGGCATGCGGCAGGTGCGGATAGCCGTCAACCTGTCGGCCGGCCAGTGCAGCAAGGATGATATTTTCACCCGCATCATGAATTCCCTGAAGGCCTACGACGTTGACCCGCATCTGCTGGAGGTGGAAATCACCGAAAGCATGGTGCTGCACGACCCGGTGCAAGCCTTGCACACATTCAATGCATTGCGCGACCAGGGGGTAAGCATCGCCATCGACGATTTCGGGACTGGCTATTCCTCGTTTTCCTATCTCAAGAAGTTTCCGTCGCACTGTCTCAAGATCGACAAATCGTTTGTCGATGACATTGCCGTCGATGCCAGCAATATCGAGATTATCCGCGCCATCATCGCGGTGGCGCATAATATGGGGATGCGGGTGGTGGCCGAAGGTGTGGAGACACTGGAGCAACTGGAGCTGCTCAACAAGAACGGATGCAATGAAATCCAGGGGTATTACATCAGCCCGCCGTTGGCGGCCGAGGATATTTACGATTTTATGAAAAAGTTTTCTTCACCGGTTTGAGTTGCAGGAGAAATTTAATTCAGTAGGGGAATTCCTACCCTGATTTGGCGTCTATTCCTACAACGAAAATAAGGCTTCGCCGATCCTGGCTTACCGGTTAGCCGGGGCACAATATGCAGCACTTTATCAATTCAGCCATATGATGCATGGCTTAACCCTGAGGAGTTAATGAAAATGAAAAAGTCACCAATCGATGCCTACGCAAGTGTCAGCAAGGACACCATGTCGGGAAGAGAATTGGAAGCGTATCTGCTGACGAAGGCGATGCTGGCATTGAAGGAATGCCAGGAGCACTGGGACGAGCCCGGTCAGTTCGCGCGTCTCGATGAAGCGTTGCAATACAACATGAGTCTGTGGACAATTTTTCAGGCCGAGCTGCTCGATAACACCAATCCATTGCCTCAGGCGCTGCGGCAGGATCTGCTCAATCTTTCCGGATTTATCGACAAGAGAACCATCGATGTCATGTCTTACCCGGACAAAAGCAAGCTGGATGCTCTGATCAATATCAACCGGAATATCGCAGAAGGATTGGAACAGACAGTACATTAAGTACCTGTTTCAATCGCCTTCATTGCCGTGCAGCTACAGGGCGCGGGCAGAGTGGGCTTGTCTGGCGAATAAACCGTATTTGAACCGCCAAGACGCCAAGAATGCCGAGGATACTCGTTGACTTGCCGGTGGTGCCTAGTGGGTGCTCTCCGAAGGTTAAGCAACTGGTTTTTCCTGGTGGCCTTGGCGTCTTGGCGGTTCATTCGATTTATCCGGGTTGAATACTTTCTACTGCGCATCTGCCCCAATCATGCGCATGGTTTGCCGGTTTTAAGGTAGTATTTCCACGTATCGAATACGTGCATCCTTCCTGCCCCCACCCTTTCTGAACAGCAAAATGGCTATTTCCCGCTCCGGCAACAGAGGCTCATCCCAGACCGAATCGTCCCGACCAGGAGGCGCCGACTGGGAAGTCCTGCTGATCGAAGACCAGCGATCGCTGGCGCAAATGGCGGCAAAAATGCTGTATGAGCGCTGGGGTTGTCATGTGCTGATTGCGACCACTCTGGAACAGGTACGGTCCATCCTCTCGCAGAACAAGCATCGATTTTTTGTGGCGGTAAGCGACCTGAATTTGCCGGATGCGCCCGATGGCGAAGTCATCGATGAGCTGAAGGCTGCAAAAATCCCGGTGATTGCAGTCACCGGCAATTTTGACGACAGCCTGCAGGAAGACATCATGGGCAAAGGTGTCATCGACTATGTGCTCAAGGACAGCATTAACGCCTACGAATACATCGTCGAGCTGGTGGGGCGGCTGTTTAAAAACACCCGCATCAAGGTGTTGGTGATAGACGATTCACCCAGTTTTCGCGACATTCTGGCGCATATGCTGCGCATGCAGTGCCTGCAGGTGGTGACCGCGGCCGACGGTGCCGAGGGGATCGAGTCGCTGGAATATGACAGGGACATCAAACTGGTGCTGGTCGACCACGCCATGCCGGTGATGGACGGCTTTACTTTTCTGGCGACATTGCGCCGCAAGCTGGGCAAGGACAGGCTGGCGGTCATCGGGATTTCCGCCTCCGAAAACAAGCGCATGTCGGCACAGTTTCTCAAGCTCGGCGCCAACGATTTTATTTCCAAGCCGTTTTCCTACGAGGAGCTGGCCTGTCGCATCAGCCAGAACCTGGAAATGCAGGAAAGCATCGAAACGATGCGCTTCGCCGCTTTTCACGATTATCTGACGGGACTGTATAACCGCCGCTACTTTTATGAGCGGGGCGGCAAGCTGTTCGAGGAGGCTGCCAAGGCAGGCAAGCCGCTCGTGGTGGCGATGATCGATATCGATTCCTTCAAGAACATCAACGACACTTATGGTCATGATGGCGGGGATACCGTGCTCAGGCATCTGGGCGCCATGCTCAAGGAATATTTCACGGCAGACCTGGTGGCTCGTGTCGGGGGTGAGGAGTTTCTGCTGCTATCGGCCGATGCTGTCAGGACGGCAGAGTCCTGCGAAGCCTTGCGCCAGCAGGTCGCGAAATCGCCCGCCGGATTCGGCGCAACGGTGATCCCCTACACCGTCAGCATAGGCATTGCCAGCCAGTTGCAAGCCAGCCTGGACGCCACGCTCAAGGTGGCCGACGACAATTTGTATCAGGCCAAGCAGTCCGGGCGCAATTGCATCGTCGCCAGTTGACCGGCGATTTCTTACTGGGGCGTCGCTGGCGCCGGAGTTAAAGGCTGAACAGGCAAACGGATGGTGAAACTGCTGCCCTTGCCCGGTTCGCTTTTTACCTCGATACGGCCGCCGTGCTTGTTCACGATAATGTCCCACGAGACCGACAGCCCCAGCCCTGTGCCTTTGCCCACCGGCTTGGTGGTAAAAAAGGGTTCGAACAGGTGCTTGCGTACTTCTTCCGTCATGCCGCAGCCATCGTCGGCAATTTCGATCCACACCTCATCGTTACCGGAGCCGCTGCGCAGGGTGATATTGCCGTGGCTGTCGATGGCATGGGCGGCATTGATCATCAGGTTCATGAACACCTGATTGACCTGACCGGGAATACAGCGCACCGGCGGCAGCGGCGTCAGTTCGCGGACGATGTCCGCCTTGTACTTGAGCTCGTTCCACACCACGGTCAAGGTGCTTTCCAGTCCGGCCAGCAAGTCGGCATCCACCAGCTCGCCGGAATCGGCATGGGCGAAATCCTTGAGCGACAGCACTATGCGCTTGACGCGATCCAGACCGTCCTGCGACTCCTTGATCAGCGCGGCCAGATCTTCGCGCAGATAGGGCAGATCGGTATCGGCCTTGATCGTCGCAAGCTGAGGCGTGAGTTCGGGATGCGCCGTCACGCACTTTTCAAAAGCATCGATCACATCGAACAGTTGTACGGCGTAGTGGCGCAGCGTGCCGAGATTGGAGTTGACGAAGCCGATCGGGTTATTGATTTCATGGGCGACCCCGGCGGCAAGCTGACCGATGGCGGCCATTTTTTCCGATTGCAGCAGTTCTCGCGTGCGGTCGGCGACCTTCTCCTCCAGCCGTTCGTTGGCTTCGGCCAGTGCCTTGTTCTGCAAGGTCAGCACGTGATAAAGCTCGTGCATGGCCGACAGCAGCACGGCGCTGGTATTGTCGGATTGACGCTGCTCGCGCTGAAAGGCCTCATCTGCGGGTATCCCCTGTTCGATCAGTGTAATTTGTCGCGCCAGGGACTGATCCTCCTCAAGGATATGAAAAGTGAGCCAGGAAGACAGAAAGCCCTGCAGCACCTCGGCGGGGTTGCCGAGTTCGGCGCGCCGTTTCCACATGCTGGTGACCTGTTCGAAAAACTGGATATGGTGCTGCTGGTGCAGCTCGGTATGGCGACGATCCACTCCCGCAATGGCCATCAAGCGTTCTTCATCGGCGAAGTGATATTGCGCATAGTCCACCAGTTCGCTGAACACGGTGCCGATGGATTCTTCCGTCGCCCCGCCGTCGATCAGGACATCGCCGACGCGGTTGACGATATCGACCAGCCGGTGATGCTGCTCGTCTATCGAGGCGATACCGGTTTCAAAACGGGAATTCCAGATGAAAGCCTGCATGATTCAGCTCCTTTTTTGGCGGCGCGCGGCGAAAAATTCGGAAAGCAGCGCCCCGCATTCTGCCGCGAGAATGGTGCCGGTGACTGCGCAGTGGTGATTGAGCCGGGTTTCGCCCATGAGGTCGATCACGCTGCCGCAACAGCCGGTCTTGGGATCCGCTGCGCCATACACCAGTCGAGCCATGCGCGCATGCTGGATGGCCCCGCTGCACATCGCGCACGGCTCCAGCGTGACATACAGCGTACAGCCCACCAGCCGGTAATTGCCAAGTTTTTGTGCAGCCTCGCGCATGGCGCGGATTTCGGCATGCGCGGTGGGGTCGTGGCCGGAAATCGGCGCGTTGAAGCCGCGGCCGATGATTTCGCCATCCTTGACCACCAGCGCGCCGACCGGGACTTCGCCGGCGGCGGCGGCTTCGCGGGCTAGGTCGAGGGCGAGTCGGATGTAGTCTTCGTCGGTCATTATATTGGGCACATTTCTCTTCATATGTTACCGCAACCACCAGCCCAGCGCCCCGCAGTTGAGTATGACGGTCGCCCAGAACACAGCCTGAAACGACGACTTTTTCGATTTATGCCGCAGCCGCTGTTGCGCGACCAGCGCACCGGGCCAGCCGCCGAGCAGGGCGAGCAGGTGCAGGCTGTTTTCCGGGGTGCGCCATTGGCGGTTTCTTGCGGCGGATTTGTCGCAGGCATAGACGGCAAATGCGAGCAGGCTGGCGGCGAGATAGCCTGCAAGCACGGCGAAGGGCAGCTTGCCCGCGACCACCAGACCCGCGACGAGAGTCAGGAAAACCGACGCAATCATCAGGCGCGCCGTCATTTGGCGCGGAACTCCCTGACCAGCCGCTGCAGTTCGTCCACGCCGGATTTGCCGCCATAGCGCAGGCTCAGGTAGAGCGTGCCTATGCGCTCGATTTCCGGTTTTCGCTTGAACAGCAGTCTTGCCGCGCGCCTGGTGAGGTCGCGCGGGCCTTCGTGCGGAAACACCGATACGCCGGCGCGGGCGAGCTTTTTCTGGAATCGCATCCAGGCGGCCAGCGCGGGGTCGTTCTGGGGCAGGGCGTCCTTCAGCATGAAGGCGGCAATCGCGCCGACGATGGCGGTCAGCAGCCCGGTCAACCACAGTGCCATATCGCCCCAGTCGACGCGGCTGCCGGCCAGGCGGGCGAGCAACTCCATCTGCCGCTGCTGGTTATAGCCCAGTACCCACTGGTTCCAGCCGTTGTTGACGGCATCCCAGCCCAGGTTGAGACGCCTGAGCCAGGTGAATTCGGGCCGCACCAGCATCGGCAGCGGTTCGAAGTCGGGCAGGGCGGCGGCGATGCCTTGTTCCACGCGCTCCGGGGCGACGGCGCCGGTCGGGTCGATGCGCACCCAGCCCTGGCCGTCCAGCCACACTTCGGCCCAGGCATGGGCATCGGACTGGCGCACGATGAGGTAGTCGCTCATGGGGTTGCGCTCGCCGCCCTGGTAGCCGGTGACGACACGTGCCGGTATGCCAGCCGCCCGCATCAGAAACACGAAACTGCCGGCGTAGTGCTCGCAGAAGCCTTTTTTGGTGTCGAACAGAAAGCCGTCGACGGCACTCGCGCCCAGTGCCGGCGGCCGCAGCGTATAGGTAAAGCTGGCGTTGTACATGGCTAGCGCGCGCTGCATCAGTGCCTTGGGGTCTTGCGTTTCCTCGCGCCATTGTGCGGCCAGGGCACGGGCGCGACGGTTGCCGAAGGCCGGCAGCCGCAATGCGCGCTCGCGGTCGACATCGCTCAAGGCGCTGCTGCTCCGGTAACGCAGGCTGGACGAGGCCTCATAGCGCAGGCGCTGCCGCACCGGATCGCGCGCCAGGTACTGGTAATCGGCGGTGAGCGTGCCTATGCCCGGCAGTTTTACCGGCAGGTCGAGCACGAACAGCCAGGGTTTGTTGTGCGGTTCCAGCGTAACGGTATAGCTGACCGGCAGCGAAAGCCCCTCGTAGGCTGCTTCGGGCGACAAGGCGTGTGCCTTGTTGCCGGCGCGCCAGGCGCGGCCGTCGTAGTGCCAGAATACCGGCCCGCGCCAATACAGGCTGGAAGAAGGCGGCGGCGTGCCGGTGAAGGCGGCGCGGAAGGCGACCTCGCCGGATTGCGACAGTTCGCTGATGCTGCCGGGCGACATGTCGTCGGACAGCCCGGTCTGGCCCCGCGCCATATCTTTGGGGATGCCCCACAGCGGCCCCGGCACGCGCGGAAACAGCACGAACATCACCAGCATCACCGGCAGTGCCTGTGCCAGCATGGTGCCCGAAAGCCGGATTTTGGCGGCGGCCGGCAGCGGGCTGTTGGGGTGGCTCAGGCCGATCAGGGTGGCCGTGAGCATGACGATGGGTATCGGCATGAACAGCGCCACCGGGATGGCCTGCGAGAACAGGAAAGCGCAGATCGACAGAAAATAGCCGAGAAATACCACGATGGTCATGTCGCGCCGGCTGCGGGTTTCCATGGTCTTGAGCGCGGTCATCAGCGTGAGCAGCGCCACGCCCGCGTCGCGCCCGAACAGGCCACCGTAGCTGGCGATGATGCCCACGGCACCCGCCATGGTGATCGGCAGCAGCACGAACATGCCCGGCAGCCGCCGTTGCCCGAAAGTCAGCGCAAAGCGCCATACGCCCAGCGCCAGGGCGAGCAGAGGTATCCACGGCACCAGCTGGGTTGCGTTCAGTGCCAGCACCAGGCCGAGCGAGACCAGCAGCCAGCGCAGATGATGCTGAAGAGCCGCCGCAGTCATGTTAGCGCCAGTTCCTGCAGGCAGTCGTGCAAGTGGGCATCGCCGCTTGCCGGCGCGATTTGTCTGGCGGGCAGGCTCAAGCCCCAGGCCAGCCCGGCTTCATGCGCCTCCAGTACCCAGCGCGTGAGTTTGGAAATGCGCGCTTCGGTATCCTGCCCGCCCGCCATCTCCCAGCTCAGCCACAAGACCTGTTGCCCCTGACCCTCGAACTCCTTGGTATACATGCCCTGTTCGCGCGCCGAGGCTTTCCAGTCCACGCGCCGCAAGGAGTCGCCGGGACGGTAATTGCGCAGCCCGGAAAAATCCTCGTCGCCGCCGGTGGCGTGGCTGCCCTGCGGCTGGGCATCGACGCTGAACGGCGGCAGCGGCAGGCCGGGCGGTGCGGGGTGCGGATACACCAGGCAGGCGGATTCCAGCTCGACATAGCCCCAGGTGTGAAACAGGCCCAGCGGAAACTGCGTGAACAGCGATACCCGCCCCGGCTTGAGCCAGCCGCGTTTTTTGGTCGGCAGGGCGAGGGCGAGGGCAGTCGTGCCGTCGGCCGCGATGTCTCCCATGACCGGCATCTCCTTGCCGTGCTGCAGGCCGATCGCCGGACGCGCGCGATGTCTGGTGTCGCGCACCAGGAATACGAAGTGTGCGGATTCGCCGGCAAAAACCGGCACGGTCTTGCCCGGCCTGACCTCCAGGTGTGCCAGGTTGCGCCAGGTATGCAGCATCGCCACGACGCCCAGCCCGCCCAGCCAGAACGTCAGCACGAAGCCCAGACTCAAGGAGTAATTGATCGCGCCCAGCAGCATGCCCAGCAGCAGCATCCCGAACAGCATGCCGGAGCGCGTGGGCAGAATGTAGACATGGCGCCGGTCGAGCACCGCCAGATCGCGGTGTTGGTGCGCGGTGCGCAGCAGCTTGCGCCAGTCGGGAAGGGAAAAGGTCATGTTGCGCGGCGCTTGATCACGAAAGCTTGAGAAGCATTCCACGTGGACAACGGGTTGCCCACCCTGCAGCCTATCGGGCTAGCCAACAGGCATGAAGGACGCCCTCCAGATATGCTCATCCCGAAAAACAATACTGATACGGCCAGCTTATGTGTAAGGAGCATCGATCACAAGCAGCGCTGCCCCGTCTTCTTCACCAAAGGCGAGAATACGTTCGGCATGCATGCGCAGGGTTTGTGCAATCTTGCCGGTGGGGGCGTTGCCGATGCGCAGCCAGACTACTCTTGGCGGGGCACCGCGTAAAAAGGCAAGCTGGCGGAAGTCATTATCTTTTGAAACCAGAATAAAGCCCTGCTCGCCGGCGAGACGCCAGACGACTTCATCTGGCGTGCCAAGTGGGGTGACGGATTCCAGGTGTGCGCTTTCGGGGAACAGGTCATGCAATTGCTCGACGAGCCGAAAACTCAGATTCTCGTCAAACAGCAGTTTCATCAGGCTGCCAGCCGTTTTTCGCGATCTGCGGCAAAGGCCAGTACAGCACGTATGTGCTCGATATTGAGTGCGGGAAAGTCTTGCAGGATTTCAGTTTCCGACATCCCGCCGGCGAGGTATTCGAGAATGTCATAAACCGTGATGCGGGTGCCCTTGATGCAGGGTTTTCCACTGCGAACGCCCGGCAGGATGCTGATGTAATCGAGGTAATTCATGGGAATATTTCCTCTGTGTAAATCTTATGGTTGCATTTAATCAAAAAAGCGCATGGGGCGCATCACTTTCGTGAAATCACCAGTACCCCGGCGATGATGAGCGCGGCGCCAAGCACGATACGCAGGGTGATGACTTCTTTGAGGAACAGCCAGGCGAGAAAAATCGCCACCACCGTGCTGCCCTTGTCGATCAGCGCCACGGTGGCGACATCGCCGAGTTTCAGCGCCTTGTAGTAATAGACCCATGAAATCGCGGTGGTGGCGGACGACAGGCCGAGCCAGAACAGGTTGCTGCGCTGCAGGGTTTTCCATTCGGCGGGGGCGACGGCGAGCAGGGCGAAGCAGCCGATAAACAGGGCGACATACAGCGTGCGGATGACCACGCCCAATTCGCCGGAAATCCCGGTCAAGCCATGCTTGGCGATCACCGAGGTTACCCCGGCGAATGCCATCGACAGCAGTGCGTAGCCTACCCAGCGTTCCATTTAGACTCTGCCTCAGTAATCAATTCACCGCAACCGCAGTCAGCAGACCCTTGAGGTCGGCCGCGTTGCCCTGGGCGCCGCGCAGGCGGTGCCCGGCCACGCCCGGCAATACGGCCTGTATGTCCTCGGGGATGGCGTAGTCGCGCCCCTCCATCAGCGCCCAGGCCTGGGCGCATTGCTTGAGCGCCAGGCCGGCGCGGGGCGACAGGCCTGCTTCGAACTGAGGCGTGCTGCGGCTGTAGTCGAGGATGCGCTGCAGGTAGTCCAGCAGCGCATCGGCCACGCGCACCTGCAGCACGGCCTGCTGCAAACGGATCAGGCCGGCGGCATCCATGCACGGGGCGATCCGGCCGACGGCTTCGCGCCCGCTGCCGGCCGCCAGCAGGTTGCGTTCCGAGCGGGCATCCGGGTAACCCAGTTCGATGCGCATGAGAAAGCGGTCGAGCTGCGACTCCGGCAGCGGGAAGGTGCCGATGTGGGTGGCCGGGTTCTGCGTGGCGATGACGAAAAACGGTTCGGGCAGTTTGCGCGTCTCGCCTTCCATCGTCATCTGGTGCTCTTCCATCGCTTCCAGCAGCGCGCTTTGCGTCTTGGGCGTGGCGCGGTTGACTTCGTCGGCCAGCAATACGTTGGTGAACACCGGGCCGGGGTGGAATTTAAAAACGGCGGCGTTGCGTTCGTACACCGAAACGCCGAGGATGTCGGCGGGCAGCAGGTCGCTGGTGAATTGCACACGCTTGAAATCGAGCCCCAGCACCTGTGCCAGCGTGTGGGCGAGAGTGGTTTTGCCCATGCCCGGCAGGTCTTCGATCAGCAGGTGGCCGCGCGCGAGGATGCAGGCCAGCGCGAGGCGGATTTGCGGCTCCTTGCCGAGGATGATGCGGCTGGTGGCGGCGATGATGTCGTTGAGTTGGGTTTGCATGAGTAGTGGATTGTCGATATTGGATTTTAACCGCGGGGAACACGGCGGAAACTCATTCTTAGTTTTCCCCGTGGTTCATTCGCCTTTGCATTTCATTAAGCAAGCTGCGAGCCTCCAGCGCGATTTCCGACGCAGTCAGCCCCAGCGGCCCGATGCCGTCGGCAACCAGGTTGTCGGCGGCCGCACCGTGCAGGTATACGCCCAGCAGCGTGGCATCGAGGCAAGCCATGCCTTGCCCGATCAGGCTGCCGACGATACCCGCCAGTACGTCGCCCATGCCCGCGCTGCTCAAGCCCGGATTGCCGCTGGCATTGATGAACCAGCGCCCGTCCGGCGTGGCGACAATGCTGCCGCAGCCCTTGAGCACGGTGATGGCGTGGTAGTCGTGCGCAATTTTCAACGCGGCGGCGACACGGTCGGCCTGAACGTCGGCAACGGCGCAGCCCAGCAGGCTCGCCGCCTCGCCGGGGTGCGGGGTGAGGGTGGCGGCAAACGGGCGTTCGCGCAGCGTTTGCCGCAGCTCCTGGTGATCCGACAGCAGCGGGAGTGCATCGGCATCCAGCAGTAGCGGCGCAGGGTAGTGCAAAGCGCGTTGCAGCGCCGATTCGGCGTGACCGGAACGCCCCATGCCGGGGCCGACCACCAGCGCGGTGAGATGGTCGAGGTCGAGCAGCGATTTCGCGTTGCGCAGCATCAACTCCGGTTGGCCGTCATCGACGGTGGGGGCGTGCTCCGCCAGCAATCCGCAATACACGCGCCCCGCGCCGGTTAGCAGGGCGGCGCGGGCGGCCAGCAGGGCGGCGCCGACCATGGAGGTCTCGCCGCCGAGCACGGCGAGGCTGCCATAGTTGCCTTTGTGCGAGTTTTTCCGGCGCGGGGCGGGCAGGGCGGGGCGCGATTCGATCAGCCAGCCTTGGGCGGGCTGGGCGGGAATGCCGAGGTCGGTCGAATGTACGGTTCCTGCGTGGTCGGGACCCTCCAGCGTGTACAGGCCGGGCTTGAGGCCGAGAAAGCTCAGGGTGTGATCGGCGTTGACGGCACAGCCCAGTACGCGGCCGCTATCGGCACAAAGCCCGCTGGGGATATCCAGCGCCAGAACAGGCGTGCTCATCTGGTTGACGGCATCGACCAGTGCGGTGTGGCGGGCATCGAGTTCGCGCGTCAGGCCGATACCGAACAGGCCGTCGATGATGAGGCCGTAGCGCCTGGCGGGGGGGATGTCGGCGACGATAGACCCGCCGCAGGCAAGCCAGGCGGCATGAGCGGCGCGGGCATCTTCGGGGAGTTTGCCGGCTTCGCCGGTAAACACGACATCGACCTGGTGCCAGGCCAGCTTGAGGTGGCGGGCGGCAACCAGGGCATCGCCGCCGTTGTTGCCGGGGCCGGCGAGAATCAGGACGGGCAGGCCGTCAGCAACGAGCTCCTGCGCCAGCGTGGCTGCGGCCAGGCCGGCTTTTGCCATGAGTCCGGCCGTGCCGTGCGCCGCTTCGATGCCACGGATGGCGGAAACCCGATAGAGAGGCGTCAATCAGGCAGGTCCGAAGCCGCGCGCCTGGTTCAGCTTGAGTGTCGAGGCCAGCATGCGGTTTTCCATGAGCAGGCGGCGCTGCGAGATGGCATGCACGATGGAGGATTTGAGCTCAAACTCGTTCCAGGGTTTGTTGAAAAAGCTGAAGACGTGCGCATCGTTGATCGCGCCAAGCAGGATTTCCATGTCGGTATAGGCCGACATCATGATCTTGGCGCAATCGGGCTGGATGGCTTCCCACTGCTGCAGGAATTCGATGCCGTTAAGCTCCGGCATGCGGTAATCGGAGATCACGCAGTGGAACGGCATCTCCTTGGCTGCCTGCAGGGCTTTTTGCGGCGAGGAGAAGGTATAGACGACGAACTTGTACATGTGCGTAACCGCATCGGACTCGCCGGTCGCTTCATAGCGCATGGCGCCGAAAATGCCCTGGAAATTGCTCGGGTGGGTCAGCTCGCGGTAGATCGCGTTGGTCACCGATTCGTCGTCGTCCACCACCGCGATCTGGCAGAAGTCGCCCTCGTCGTGCAAGGGCTGAACGAGATTCAGTGCACGCACACGATCTGCCAGCTGGCGGTTTTCCAGTACCTGCTTGCGCCAGGCCAGCGCCTGGCTGAGCGAGCCCTTGAGGTAGTAGTCGTGCCAGGGCTTGGTGATGAAACGGTAAATATGGCTGTCGTTGATCGCGTCGCGGATCGCCAGATTGTCGGCCTGGCCGCTGATGATGATACGCGCTGCATCGGGCTGGATTGCGGCAAACGCCTTGAGAAAGGTCAAGCCATCCATGCCCGGCATCAGGTAGTCGGAAACCACCAGGTCGAATGGCTGCACTTTGGCACGCTCCAGCGCTTCGGCGGCCGAGGTGCAGGCTTCCACCTCGTAATGGTTGTGACCCAGCGGCGGAGTGGTCAGCTCGCGGCGCAACGCGTTGAGGACATTCTGTTCGTCATCCACCAGCAGGACGCGGTAATTCTGGACAGGCAGCATGGCAATCTCCTTATCGTTTTTGCAAGTTTACCACCGGGAGCCCGGTTGCGTGGTCAGCCTCAAGCGTGCTTTTGCTGCCTGAGCAGCGTCGCGGCCAGCAGGCGGTTTTCGAGACCGATATTGCGCTGGACGATGGCATCGGTCACCACCAGCTTGAGCTCGAACGCGCTCCACGGCTTGTTGAGGTAGCTGTGCACCTGCGCGCTGTTGATCGCATCGAGCAGCAGGTCAAGATCGGTGTTGGCCGATACCATGATGCGGGCGCAATCCGGCTGCAGATTCATCATCGCCTGGAGCATTTCGATGCCGTTCATTTCCGGCATGCGGTAATCCGCAATCACGCAGTGAAAAGTCTTGTGCTGTGCCGCTTCGAGGGCTTCCTGCGGCGATGTGAAGGTGGTCACGTTGAAGGTGGGCGGCTGGCTGCTCGCAGCTTGTTCGCCGGCTTCCAGTTGCATGCTGGCGTAGATGGCATCGAAATGCGAATGTACGGTCAGGTCGCGCCACAAGGCATGCGTGATGGCCTGGCTGTCGTCCACGATCATCACTTCGTACACGGTTTCGTGCTCCATTGGCGGCAGCCTGATTCCGGCTTTCTTGGCAATGTCGGCGATTTGCCGGTTGCGCAGCAACTGGCCGCGCCAGGCCAGCGCCTGGCGGATGGCATTGACCAGAAAGGTGTGATCCCACGGTTTGGGGATGAAGCGATAGATGTGGCTTTCGTTAATCGCGTGCTGCATCGCATCCATGTCGGCCTGCCCGCTGATGAGCAGGCGCGCGGCATCGGGCAGAATAGTTGCGAGGCGATGCAGAAACACGATGCCGTCCATCTGCGGCATACGGTAATCCGAGATGACGAGATCGAAGGGTTTTTCCTGAGCCCGCGCCAGGGCTGCTGCCGGCGCGGTAAAGGTCTCCACCGTAAACTGGAGGCCTTCGACCGGCTGGGTGCACAGCTCGCGCTTCAGCGCATTGAGCACGTTCTGTTCGTCGTCCAGCAGCAGGAGCTGGTAATGGTGACTGGTTTCTTTCATCCGAATAACCGTATTTGAACCGCCAAGACGCCAAGAACGCCAAGGATTTTCATTGACTTGCCGATGATACCCATCTCTCCCACAGGATGAATGCTCTCCAACCGATAAAGTGATCGATTTTTCCTGGCGGCCTTGGCGTCTTGGCGGTTCATCTGTTTTTATTGGTGCATTGCCTGATCGCTCTAAGCCGATTGCTCTGTCGCCTGATCCATCGGCAATGTCACCCGGAAGGTGCTGCCCTTGCCGACTTCGCTGTTTACCTCGAACTTGCCGTGGTGCTTTTCCACGATACTGTAGGAAACCGACAACCCCAGTCCCGTGCCCTTGCCCACCGGCTTGGTGGTAAAGAAGGGGTCGAAAATCCTGCTCAGGTTTTCCGGCGGAATGCCCTTGCCGGTGTCTTCCACCTCGATCCAGACCTTGTCTTCATCCCGACCGGTACGGACAGTGATGATGCCGTGTTTTTCGATGGCATGGGCGGCGTTGACCAGCAAATTCATGAACACCTGGTTGAGCTGCTGCGGCAGACAGTTGATCAAGGGAGTCTCACCGTATTCCTTCTTCAGCTCGCACTTGTATTTGAGCTCGTTCCATACCACGTTGATGGTTGAATCGAGCCCGGCATGCACATCGGCCAGTTCCCATTTGTCGTCCTGGCCGACGCGTGAAAAATCCTTGAGGTCGAGGATGATCTTCTTCACCCGGTTCAACCCCTCGCGCGATTCGTTGAGCAGCGAGCGCGCATCATCCTTGACATAGGCGTAGTCGATTTGTGTCTTGAACTCGCGGATTATTTCCAGCGCGTCGCCCAGGCAGGACATGTTGCCTTCCTGCGCCTGATACATGTCGGTCAGCGCGAACAGTTCGCACAGGTATTTGTCCAGCGTGCCGAGGTTGGAAAACACGTAGGCCACCGGGTTGTTGATTTCGTGGGCCACGCCGGCTGCCAGCAGGCCGATGGAAGCCATTTTTTCCGATTGCAGCAACTGGCTCTGGAAAGTTTCGAGTTTGTGGATGAGATCCTGCTGTTCGGCGTGCTCGTGCGAAAGCTGCTTGTTTTTTTTCTCAAGCAGCAGGGCGGCTTGCCGCTGCTCGTCCGAAGCCTCCTCGCTTAAGATTTCGGCCCAGGTCACGCAGAATTCGATGGTGAGATGGTCGAAAAAATGGCGCAGGGTGTCCAGAAAATTGATCTTGTCTTCCAGCGTATCGATCTTGTGGCGCACCAGATCCAGATGGCTTTCTTCGATATATTTGAGGACGCCGAGAAAAATGGGAAAATCCACGCCGCGCCGACGATGGCCCCTGGCTTCTTCCATGGCAAAACGGCGGATGGGGTCGTCGTCGCTACGCTGTTCCGCCCGCAGCGGCACGATATCACCACTTTGTACCGCAGAAATGAATGTCTCACTGACTTTCTCCAAAGCATCCAGCCATATCCTGGGTTCTTGCGGTACGAATGGGAGGTAGCCCTGAGCGGTGGCATATTTGAACACGCGTTCCATGATCCACTGCCGATGGTTCTGGATGAGATCTATCAGGGCTTGATGATATGGCATGATTTTCACTCCGCGATATCAGTTATTGGTTTGTGATTTTCTTCGTAACGCTGGAAAGCTTCCTTGATGGTGTCGCGCAGTTCATCATCGTCCCAGGGTTTGGTGAGGAACTTGTAGACCTCGCCCTTGTTGACCGCCTCGGTAATGGTGCCTACATCGGTATAGCCCGACAGGATGATGCGTACCGTTCCGGGGTACATGACCTTGACCCGCGACATGAATTCGATCCCGCTCATTTCCGGCATGCGCTGATCGGAGACGATCACGCCGACGGGGTGCTCGGCCAGCGACTGCAGGGCCTCCTCCCCGCTGCCGGCGATCGTGATCTGGTAGCCTTCGCGCCGCAGGATGCGCTTGAGCGAAGACAGCACGTTGGGTTCGTCGTCGACGAGCAGCAGGTTGCGCTGGTGTTGGGCAATCGGTTTGAGGCTTTTGCCGGCATTCTTGAGCAGCAGCGGCATGATTTCGTTCGCAGGCAAGGGGCGGCTGAAGTAATAACCTTGGATCTGGTCGCAATGCAGGGTGCGCAGGTAGCCGGCCTGGGCTTCGGTTTCCACCCCTTCGGCAATCACTTTCAGCCCCATGCTGCGGGCCATGGCAATGGTTGCCTGTACGATCACTGCATCGTTGGGGTCGGTGGTGACGTTATCGATAAAACTTTTGTCGATCTTGAGCTTGTCTACCGAAAACTGCTTCAGATACGAGAGCGACGAATAGCCCGTGCCAAAATCGTCGATCGATAGCCGGATGCCCATGGCCTTGAGCCGTTGCAGCAGTTTCTGGGTTTCCCCCACATTGTTCATCAACAGGCTTTCGGTCAGTTCCAGCTCGATGCTGCTGGCCGGCAGCCCGATTTCAGACAACAGATTTTGCAACAGGTCGACCAGATCGCCGGATTCCATCTGTATGGCCGATGCATTGACCGCAACGGCAATGGACAGATCGGTCATGCCGGCATTCCGCCACTCCTTCATCTGCAGCATCGCACGCTTCAGTATCCAGTCGCCCAGCGGCACAATCAGCCCAGACTCTTCCGCCAGCAGCACGAATTCGCTGGGCGGCAGGAACCCGTGGACCGGGTGGTTCCAGCGCACCAAGGCTTCCAAGCCGGTGACTTGGCCGGTTGCCAGATCGAGCTGCGGCTGGTAATAGAGTTCGAACTCCTCGTGTTCGATGGCATGCCGGATGTCGTTGGTCAGCACGATTTTCGACAGCAGCAGGTCGTTCATTCGCTGCTCGAAAAAGCGCAGGTTGGAACGCTTGTCCGCCTTGGCATGATTCAGCGCGATGCCGGCCCGCTGCACGAGATCCTTGGACGTCCGGCCGTCGGAGGGATAGAAGCTGATGCCTAGTTTGACGCCCGGATGAATCTCGTGGCGGTCGACAAGAATGGGTTCGGAGACGGCTTTTTGCAGGCTATCGGCCAGCAGCGTGGCCTGCATCACATCCTTGATGTACGGAAACGCGATGCTGAAATTGTCCTTGGCCAGGCGCGTCACGAACCCCTCGTTGTCGACTATCTTCACCAGGCGTTCGGCCACAATCTTGAGTGCCTGATCTCCCGCCTCGAAACCGTAGGTGTCGTCGATGTCATGGAAGTTCTCGATATCCAGCCGCATGATGGCAATGCCGTGGCGTTGCTGCTCCGCTTCCGAAATCGCCAGCGACAGCAGGTCGTCGAAGAAAAACAGATTGGGCAGTCCGGTGACCGGGTCATAACGTGAAAGCTGGGTGATGCGCTCCTGCATGTGCTTGCTTTGCGACAGATCGCTAAAAACGCCGATGTAGTTCGTGGCCTGGCCGTCGGTATTCCTGACGGACGTAATGTGCAGCCACTCCGGATATACCTCGCCATTTTTGCGGCGGTTCCATATCTCCCCTTGCCATATGCCATCCTCGACAAGCGATTCCCACAATGCCTGGTAAAAACCCGCGTCGTGGCGGTCTGACTTCAGCAGTCGCGGAGTCTTGCCCAGCACCTCTGCTTCGCTGTAGCCGGAAATGGCGACGAAAGCAGGGTTGACCGTCAGGATGTTGGTGTTGGCATCCGTGATGATGATGCCCTCGCCGCTATGGCGGAAAACCTCGGCATCCAGCCGTAGCCGAAGTTCCGTGGTCTTGCGCTCGGTGATGTCTATGAAGGTGCCGACCAGGCGCTTGGGCTTGCCCAAGGCGTTGCGCTCCACGGTTTTGGCCCGCCCCAGCATCCACAGGTAATGCCCGTCGCGGTGGCACAGGCGGAATTCGATCTGATAGCGTTCGACATCGGCTTCGACCATGCGGCGGAAGGTGGCCGGGACCTGCTCCCGGTCATCCGGGTGCAGGCGCGCCACCCATTTCTGCATGCTGGTCGGGGGAGGGTCGGGCGGCTGGTCCAGCAAGTGGTAATACTCTTCGCTGACATAGGCCTCGCCGGTCTCGACATCGACCTCCCACACGGCTTCGGCGGCGCCTTCCAGCGCCAGTTGCAGAATGTCGGCGGCCTTTTTGGCGCGCTCCTCGGCCTGTTTGCGGTCGTCGATGTCACGCAGCGTTATCAGCAGCATGTCCTGCCCGGCAATCAGGGTGCGGCGGGTGCTTATCTCGACCCAGAACAGCCGCCCGGTTTTGTCCTTGGCGTGCCATTCAAAAGATGCGACATCCTCGGACAACGACCGCTGTATCTGGAGCCGGGCATCCTCCTTTGTGTAATGTGGCTCGCCGGACGATAACTCCCCCGCATGCAGCATGAGTAACTCTTCGTGGCTGTAACCGGACATCTCGCTGGCGCGCGGATTTGCGTCCATCATCCTGTCCGTGTTTGCGTCATACAGGATAACCGCATCGCTGACCGCATCGAAAATGTTGCGAAAGCGCTCTTCGCTGACTTGCAGGGATATTTCAGCCGCTTTCTGCACGGTAATGTCGGTGGTGGTGCCCTGATAATGCGTGATGTTGCCCTGCTCGTCACGGATCACCGTGGTGCGGTCGTCCAGCCAGCGAATGTCGCCGTTCTTGCAGGTGATGCGGTATTGCTGGGTGTAGTGTGATATTCCCGCCGCCGAGTTGCGGGCGACCTCTTCCTCCACGCGCCCGATGTCGTCCGGGTGGATGATGTCGGCGTAGGCCAGCCGGCCGCTCAGGAATTCCTCTGCCGCATAGCCGAATTGGATGACGTTTTCGGATACATATTCCGTGGGCCAGCCGTCGGTTGCCCGCCAGCGCCACAGGATGACCGGGCTGCTCTCCACCACCAGTTGCGCAAACCGTAGTTTCTCCAGTGCCGTCTTGCGCTCGGTGATGTCGCGTACGACCATGTGGACGATGGTGCGGCCGCCTTCTTCGATCAGCCTGGCACTCACTTCCGCAGGGAAGGTGCTGCCATCCTTGCGGTGGTGTTCGGATTCGAAAATCACGCCGTAGTCGTCGGACTGGTCGTGGGTGTAGTCGGCTACGGTTTCGGTGCGCAGGTCGCACATGCGCTTGCCCAGCAACTCGTCCCGGCTGTAGCCGTAGCATTGCAGGGCGCGGTCGTTGGCCTCGATGACCTTGCCGCTCTCGTCGGTCAGCAGAATCATGTCGTTGGCATATTTGGAGAGGTAGTCGTAATGCCGAGCCAGTAGCCGTTTATCCATCTCGATCCGCACCGCGAACTGGATCAGCTCCCTGCGCCACCATAGCCATAGCAGCGTGCCTGCAATCGTCAGCAGGAAGAACGTCACCACGGTGGTGATGACTGCCATGCGGTGTATGGTGCTTAAGGCCTCGGAGCTGTCCTGTTTGGCAAGGATTTTCCAAGGCGTATTCGGGATCGCATCCGCATAAGCCAGCACCTCGACGCCGCGGTAGTCTATGCCTTGCATGCCGCCACGCTCGCCGCGCAAGGCCCGGACGGCAGGCAGGGTCGAGTCGGTTGGCGGCAGGCTGAAGGCCAGCGGCGGGTGATTGCCGTGCTTGAGCGCGGTGAGAAAAACCGCTCTATTACCATCCTGGCGGATCAGCGCGGTTTCGGCGGTCTCGGTCGGAACCGGCCAGCGCTGGATCAAAGGATAAAGAAATTGTGTCGGGTCGATGGAGAAATAAATGGCACCCACCACTTTGTCTTGCACGGTCAGCGGACTTGCCAGGCCAAGTTCCGTCCCGCGCTGAGTACTGTCGAGGAAATGGAAGTCGACGAGCACGGTTGACGCGGTTGCCATCGCCTTGAGAGCGTCGTGGCGATGCTGGATAATTTCAATCTCGGCGACCTTGGTCGCAAGGATGGCATTGCCTTCACGGTCGAACAGGATGGCGCCGGAATAATGCGAATTTTCGATCAACCTCTGCAAGTGCAGGCTGACCAGTGCCTTGCGCTTATCTTCCCCGGCGCCTTGCTCCAGCCACTTGCCGGCATCGACGGCAAATGCGGAGTTGCGGGTAATGAGCTCGCTATCCCGGATGGTATTTCTGACCCACAGGTCAAGCTGGTCTGCCTTGAGCCTGCCGATGCCGCTCAAGCTATTGATGGCTTCCTTCAGCATGGCGGACTTGAGGCTGCTGTAGGTCAGCCAGCCGGTAGCGCCGATGCCGATGGTAAGCGCAACGAACAATACCAACGGCAGGTGTCTCCGTCCGCGCCGGTCGTTCATCCCGGCGAAATGTTGGTGTCTGCCGGCCGGGTTGAATCGGATCAGCCAGTAAAGAATCGAGGCGGTCACCAGCACGAAGCCGACTCCCTTGATGCTTTGCAGCAGGGTCAGGTCGGCAGGTGCCGGGAGAAACCAGTTCAGGAGCTTGTCGGAAAACAGGATCCAGCCACTTGCAATGCCGATATAAATCAGGCTGATGCGTAGTGCTGGATTGACAAGCAAGCGACGGTGGAGAGCCATGTGTTGCATTGTCCGATGATCTGCAATGCAATACAAGAACCCTTTGGGCGAACTGCTTTCGTCGTTCTGGGATTAAAACAAAAACTCTGAAATGTCCCCGCCTCACATGGGAGTTTTGTCGGCAACTTTACCGATCAATGATGTCAGGGAACCCGGAAGTAGGTGGTCAATGAGTTGAGACGTTGTACCAAGTTTTGCATCTGCCGGGCTGCCGCTGCCGTTTGGGTCGCTGTCGAGCAGCTGCTCTCTGCCCCTTGGGCGATACGCTCGACGCTCTGGGCGATTTCTCTGGTGGCGGCGGTCTGCTCCTTGAGCGCATGCGAGATTTCGTTGACAGCGACCGTGACCTGCTCGGCTTCGGCGCGGATACCCTCCACCGAGTCCCCTGCCTGATGCGCCAGTTGCACGCCCTCGCTGGCACGGGCCACCGAGGATTCCATATCCTGAACGGCCTGTTGCGTGCTGTATTGAATTTTAGCGATCATGTCGCTGATTTCCTGGGTGGAGCGCCCGGTGCGTTCGGCCAGTTTCCGTACTTCATCTGCCACCACAGCGAAGCCGCGGCCTTGTTCGCCGGCGCGGGCCGCCTCAATGGCCGCGTTGAGTGCCAGCAGATTGGTCTGTTCCGCGATTTCACGGATGACGTTGACGATGCCGGAAATTTGTTGGGACAGCCCTTCCAACTCCTTGATGCTGCCTGCCGTCGTATTGACGGCATTGGCGATTTCCCCCATTTCGTTGGCGGCTTCATGGATGATGCGGCCGCCCTCGGTTGCAACGGTGACGGAGCTCTGGGTGGCGGCATGGGCCTGTTTCGAGTTCTCTTCGACCATGTCGAAGGATACGGACAATTCTTCAACGGCTGCCGCCATGCTCGATACCTGTTCGGATTGCACGCTGGAAGCCTGCGCGGCGGTATTGGCCGACGCCAGCAACTCATTGGCATCCCGGCTCAAGATGTCGGAGCTCTGGCGCATGGATGCGATCAGTTCGTGCTGGCTGTTGCGCATGATGGCGATAACAGAGACCAGATTGCCGATTTCATCCTCATGTGTGATCGGCATGGGCTTGGTGAGGTCGCCTTGGGCAATGGTTCTGGCTGCCTCGCTGCCATCGCGCAAGCTACGGGTGATGTGGCGCAGGTTGACGACAGTGATGGTCAGCGCAATCATGGCTCCGCCTATGCCCAGCAGCAGGCTGATCCACAGGTTGCGTTCATAACGCTGTGAGGCTGCGGTGTAGTCGGCTTTTGCCGCCAGCGTCTGGTACTCGTTTAGCTTGTCGATGGAGTCCTCATTGGCTTCCCTGACGCTATCCAGTTCGTTATGGACGATATGGCTGGCCTGTTCGAGATTTTCTGCCGCAAGCAATCCGGCGGCTTGGTCGATCAGCTTCCACATCGCATTGCGTTTTGCTAGATGGTCGGCCGCCAGTTTTTGTTCTTCCGCATTTTCCGGCGAGGCGGTGAATGCGTTCCAGGCTTTTGCTATGCCGGCCTTGTTTTTCTGGATTGCGTTGAGGTGGTCGCTCGGGTTCTGCTTGGTGGCGACGGCTTCCTGAGCCAGCAGGAGGTCAATCAGGCTCATCTGGTTGAGATCGTTGATTTCCCCCAAATGGTTGAGCGGCAGCAGGCTGCCTTCGTATGCATCCTGCATTGCGATTCTGGATTCCTTCAGCGACCACAGGCCGTTGGATACCAGTATGGCGGCCAGCATGATGGGCAATACGACCATGAGCCACAGGCGCTGCACAATGCTAAACCGGTTAAACAGATCGAATGTGCCCGAAGTTTTGATCCGGCCTTCGTGCAGTTGGATTTTCTCGCCTTGGCGTATGCGGACATAAAGGGCTTCTGCCGCCTGAACTTCTTCGCGCTTTGGTTTGCTGCGGACGGAGGTATAGCCGCTGCCGTCCGGCAAGGGGGTCGCCGTTGCCCTCACCCAATAAAAGCTGCCGTCCTTGCGGCGGTTCTTGACGATGCCGACCCATGCCCGGCCGCGTTGCAGCGTGGCCCACAGGTCGGCAAAAGCGATTGCCGGCATATCGGGATGGCGCAGGATGTTATGCGGTTTGCCGATCAGCTCTGCGCGGGTGTAGCCGGATGCTTCGATAAAGTCTTCGTTACAGTCGGTGATGATGCCACGGAGGTCGGTGCGCGACGTAATGGTGATGCCATCGCGTAGCGTGTATTCGCGGTTGCTTTCGGGGAGATTGTTTGCCATGGATAGAAACCATATTTATGGGTGTGGTAATTATATGTTAAAAATTCTTGATCTAAGAAAATTTGTAAGGAAATCACTATAGGGATATAGGAATAATCCTACCAACATGGGGAAGCTTCCGAATCCGGTTGGGAATCGGCGATGGCCGATTCCCGCGAATGATCCCCGAAGCCCAAACTCCCGGTGGTTTGGGCTAGAATGCCCTCACATGAACGTTACTAGCCATCAGGAACTGGAGCAGGAACTTGCCCTTACCAAGGCGGAAGTGCGCGATTTGCAGCGTACGGTGACGGCACTGCGCAACGAGCTCGAATTGGGGCGGGCCGAGCGCGAGCAGGCGGTGCGTAATGCCGAGACCCAGGCCGGGCAGGAAATTGCCCAGCTCAAGGCGACCATCGGTTCCTTGCGTGACGAGCTGGAGCGCTCCCTGATCCAGCGCGAACAGCAGGTGCAGCAGGCGCATGCCCTGGGCCAGGACGAAATCCACCAGCTCAAGGCTACGGCGGCGAGTTTGCGCGACGAACTGGAGCGCAGCCGGATCGAAAGGGACACGGCGGTGCAGGAGGCGGTGGTGACCGCCTCCAATGAAATCGCCCAACTGAAATCCACGGCCGGCGCCCTGCGCGACCAGCTGGAGTTTGCCCGTGCGCAATTGGAGCAGGCGGTCAGGGATGAACAGTACGCCGCCGAGCAGGAAAAGCAGCAGTTGCGCGAGACGATACAGGCAATGCGTGAAACGATGAAAGTCACTTAACTGTGAACATGCCCTAAACATGGATAAACCTGTCAAAACCAGGGCGCCGGTTGACCTCGATCTGCGCCGCCGCCTGCGCGAAGTCGAGTTGCTGCTCGATATCACGCGCCGTATTTCGTCTATGGATTCACTGGACGCGGTGCTGAACGCACTGGTCGAGATGACCACCAGCGAACTCAACGCCGAGCGCGGGTCGCTGTTTCTCAACGATCCCGAGACCAGCGAGCTTTATTCGCGGGTGGCGCAGGGCAATTTCCAGCGCGAAATCCGCATCCTCAATACCAGCGGCGTGGCCGGCCACGTGTTTACTTCGGGTGAAGGCCTGATCATCCATGACGCCTATGCCGACGAGCGCTTCAACCGCTCGGTGGACGAGCAGACAGGGTTCATGACCCACAGCATTCTGTGCGTGCCCATCCGTACCGCCAAGGGCGAGATCATCGGCGTGGCGCAGACGCTCAACAAGCGCCGCGGCAAATTTACCCGGGCCGACCTGAGTCTGTTCGAGGCGATGGCAGCACAGGGCGTGCTGGCGCTGCAAAGTGCGCAGTTCATCGAGCGCATGGAACGTGTCAGGAAACAGGAACTCGAATTCATCAACATCGTGTCGGAGATGACCAGCGACATCAAGCTGGGCTCGCTGCTGCAGAAGGTGATGGGCGAGGCCACGCGCATGCTCAATGCCGAACGGTCGACGCTGTTCCTCAACGACGAAAAAACCAGCGAGCTATGGATGGAAGTCGGGCAGGGCATGGAAACCATGCGCATCCGCTTGCCCAACCACCTGGGCATAGCCGGCGCCGTGTTCACTTCCGGCAAGTCCATCAATATCCCCTATGCCTATGCCGACCTGCGCTTCAACCCGGCGTTCGACAAGAAATCCGGCTTTTTCACCCGCTCCATTCTGTGCGTGCCGGTGATCAACAAGGATGGCCGCATCATCGGCGTGACCCAGGTGCTCAACAAGCGTGGCGGGCCATTCACGGTAGAGGATGAGGCTCGGCTCAAGGCGTTTACCGCGCAGGTGTCGATCGCGCTGGAAAACGCCAAGCTGTTTGCCGATGTGCAGGCGATGAAAAACTATAACGACGCCATGCTGGAGTCCATGTCCAACGGCCTCATCACGCTGGATGAAAATGAGAAGGTCGCCACCTGCAACGCCGCAGGTCTGCGCATACTCAAGGCGGCGGCGCAAGAGATCATGCACAAGCCGATTGCGGAGTTTTTTACCGGCGCCAATGCCTGGGTGGTGGAAAAACTCAAACTGGTTGCCGAGAGCGGCGAGCAGCAAACCTCGATGGATGCGCCGCTGGCGGTCGGCGACGATACCCTGTCGGTCAATCTCACCGTGCAATCCTTGTTCAACATCGACCAGAAACGCATAGGCTCGATGATGGTGATCGAGGACATCAGCTCGGAAAAGCGCATGAAATCGACCATGTCGCGTTACATGGATCCCGGCATCGCCGACAAGCTGGTCGCCAGCGGCGCGGAAATGCTGGGCGGGCAGAACGTCGAGGCGACGGTGATGTTCTCCGATATCCGCGGCTTTACCACGTTGACCGAGCAGCTGGGCGCGCAGGGTACGGTGGCGCTGCTCAACGAATATTTCACGCTGATGGTCGATTGCATCCAGAAGGAAGAAGGCATGCTCGACAAGTTCATCGGCGATGCGATCATGGCGGCCTTCGGCATACCGGTCGGCCACGAGGACGATGCCGACCGCGCGGTGCGCGCGGCGATCGCGATGATCAAGACGCTGGAGGAATGGAACCGGCACCGCCAGGCCGAAGGCAAGCTGCCGGTCAATATCGGCATCGGCCTCAACACCGACACCGTGGTTTCCGGCAACATCGGCTCAAGAAAACGCATGGACTACACCATCATCGGCGATGGCGTGAACCTGGCATCAAGATTGGAATCGGCCTGTAAGCAATACGGGGCAAGGATTCTGGTGAGCGAATTTACCATCAACAAGCTGCAGGGCACCTACAGAAAGCGCGAAATCGACCGCGTGGTGGTCAAGGGCAAGACCGAGCCGGTGGGCGTTTATGAAATCCTCGCCTACCACACGCCGGAAAGTTTTCCCGGCATCGGCGAAGTGCTGGGGCTGTTCAAGGATGGCTTGGCGGCCTATCGTCGTCGCAAGTGGGATGCGGCGATCAAGATATTCAAGGAATGCCTCGCCATCAACCCCAACGACAAGCCTTGCCATCTTTACATCGAACGTGCCGAGCATCTCAAGGCCAACCCGCCGCCGGATGATTGGGCCGGGGTATGGGTGATGGAGTCGAAATAGACGCTAACGAGAGGTGACGGTGCCGCTGGCCAGAGGCATGCCCTGCATGACCTTGCAACGAACCTGGCCGGTTTGTAGCGCGTCGCAGAATTCTCCGGCTTCCGCTTCCGTATCGAAACTTGCGACAAACAAGCGGTAGAGTGCCGTCTTGCCGCCGGCGGGCTCGTTCGATACGGCAGGGCTGGCCCGGCGCGGCAGGATGGAGCGCTGTTTCATCCATTGCGGAAAGCGTTCGCGCAGGTCGCGCCAGAGCGGGGCGATGCGCTCGCGGTCATGCATGCCAGTGAGTTCCACCATCCACGTGCTCTGTCTATCGGGAGCAGCGTTGATTTCCATGCCTTCGCTGCTGTCGGCCTTGACCGGTTGGGCGGCGGCAACCACCGTGCCGGTATCGTTTTCCTGGTGTGGTGCTTCCACGCCGCCACCCAGCGCTGCAAACAACTCCACCATGGCTTTGTAGTGATCCGTGCGAATCTGGTGCAGATCGTCCAGATTGCGGTGATAAGTGCGTTCGGTATCGAGCAGAGTCAGGTAGTCGATCGCGCCCACGGCATAGGCTTCGTTACTGTGGATGTAGGCTTGGCGCGCAGCGGCGGTGGCTTCGAGTTGCATGGCGGCCCGCTGTTCGGTCATCCGGCTGGCATTCAGCGCGTCTTCTACCTCGCGCATCGCGAGGTAGATAGTACGGGCATAGGTTTCCGTCATTTCTTCATACACAGCCTGGCTGTATTCGATTTCCTTGCTGCGTTTGCCCTTGTCGAAAATGGTAACGACCAGTTTGGCGATTGCGTTCCACATCAGGCTTTGGGGTTGCAGCAACTGCGCAAGATGCAGGCTGCCATAGCCGATCTGCGCAGAGAGGTCGAGCGGCGGCAGCATGCGCGCGCGCGCGATGCCGATATCGGCGCCGGCGGACAGCAGGCGCGACTCCACGGCACGGATGTCGGGGCGCCGGAAGAGTAGCGAGGAAGGGGTGCCGGGGGTGGTAATGGGGTAGGACAACGCGTCCAGTCCGCGGCTTTCATCCAGTCGCAGTTGTCCGGGAAAAGTGCCAACCAGTTGCGCCAGCGCATTCCGGGAGGCCTCGCGCTGCTGTTGCAACGCCGGGATGGTTGCTCTCACGGCATATACCGCCGAGCGTTGCTGTTGCATCTCGATGATGGTCGCATCGCCCTTTTGCATGCGCGTCTCGACCGAAGTCAGCATATCGTTCAATACCGATTCCGTTTCGCGTGCAACCTTCAGTCTGTCGCCCAGCGACAGAAACTCGATATATTTGCTGGAGATCTCCGATATCAGCTTGCGCTGCACGTCGTCGCGCTGAAAATGCGCGCGCCAGACCTGCAGTTCTGACGATTCCAGCAATCCCCGCTTTTCGCCCCACAGGTCGGGCCGCCAGTCTCCCTGCAGACCGGCCTCGAATATCTTGCGTGAGGTCACGCTTTGGCCTCTGTCGACGGTGCCGACGCCATAACGTGGGGCTTCCATAGTGGCCGAGAGCGGTGCGGTGATGACCGGGTAGCGGTCGGCATCGGCCTGGTCGGCGCGGGCTTTGGCTTGAGCGATGCGCGTGTTGGCAATGCGGATGTCCTGATTATTGGCCAGTGCCCGGTCGACCAGGCTGTTGAGTTCGGAGTTGTCGAGCAAATGCCACCATTGCGGAAGCGCGTCGCCCAAGGGCATCGCATTCATGGACATGGCTTCGAGCGGGCCCGGTAGCGCTTCGCCAGGAATGGCACTGCCCGTTTTTCCGGGCGCCGCCGGCGCTGCCTGCTCCAGCGGTCCGGCTGGCCAGGTGCTCAATGTTCTCGATATCTGCAGGGCAAGTGAAACCGGTTGCTGCAAAGGAGCTTCCGGCATCTGGTGAAACTGTTCTGGCAGATTGACGGCGGGAGCCTGCATGCGTTCCGGGTTGGAGATGCAGCCACTCAACAGCGATGTGGCTGAAGCCAGAGCGATGACGGCCAGCCGATAACCCTTGAGTGTTTGTTTCTTATTCATGCCGTGTTTTGTTATGATTCGGACAGCACTGCAATTGGGATTCATTAATCCAGATTGTGTTTTTTGTGAGTCCTTTGGATGTTCGAAAGTCTCGGGACGCTGTTGAAAACCAGATGCAAGTATAAGAAAAAACCCAGCCCAAGTCTCTAAGAAGCTGTCTTAAAAAATCTATCACGCTGACGATAACGGGATACATTGTGGGATGGAGGGCTGTTGATGTACCCGAGCGACTTGACGGACAAGGAATGGGAAAAGCTGTCCTGTTTTCTGGTCAAGCCCTTGCCGGAGAAGGCAGAGCGTGGGCGACCGACCAAGCAGGATTTCAGGCGCGAGGTAAACGCCATGCTGTATGTGCTCAAGAGCGGATGCCAATGGCGGATGTTGCCAACGGACTTTCCACCCTGGAAGACGGTATACACGTATTTCCGCAACTGGCGGATTGACGGCACTTGGGATCGGGTGATGCATGCGTTGCGGCGTGAGGTCAGGAAGCAGGCAGGCCGTAACGCCGAACCATCGGTAGCCATTGTTGATTCGTGGTCAGTCAAGACCGCGTCAAAAGGGGGCAGCGCGGCTTTGACGCGGGCAAGAAGGTCAAAGGGCGCAAGCAGCACATTGCGGTAGATACGATGGGGTTTATCCTGACAGTCGTGGTGCATTCTGCCGGCATTCAGGATCGGGTGGGTGCCAAGGCTGTACTGATCCGACTGTTTGGGCTGGTGTCCACCATCCAGACCGTATTCGTGGATGGTGGTTACAGCGGGAAACTGATTGATTGGAGCCGTGATATGTTTGGCTGGCTGATGACCGTCGTCAAGCGAACCGAGGAACACTGCTTCGCGGTGCTGCCAAAGCGCTGGATTGTGGAGCGTACATTGGCGTGGTTGACCAACTCCCGTCGATTGGTACGGGATTACGAAGTCAGCCCTAAACAGGCCGAGGCTATGATCAAGCTTGCAATGATTCATCTGTTGCTCAAGCGCCTTGCGTGATTTTTTAAGACAGCTTCTAAGTCAGGATAAATGTTTTCCGCATGAATACTCAGGATTCCGGTAGTGCGACAGTGTCGCCGGACGAATTGTCGCCGCGTCAGCGTCAGATACTGGCCCTGGTGCAGGCGGGCAAGGTTAACAAGGAAATCGCGCGCGAACTTGGCATCAGCCTGGGTACGGTCAAGCAGCACGTGGTGGCTATTTTCAAGCGACTCAACGTCAAGAACCGCACCATGGCAGCTTACCGCGGGATGGAGCGGCGTGCTGTACCTCGTGAGGAACCACCGTTGTCACAGGTGGTGGATGGGCAGCTGGAGCGCCGCCCCTGCGTTGTACTGAGCCTGGCGCTGCCGGAAGATGCAGCCTCCCGCGATGCGCGCCTGCTGCATGGCTTCATGGCGGCAATGGCGTTCGATCACGATGCCTTGTTCCTGGCGCGCAAGGGACATGCTGCGGACGTGATTTTTGGTATCCGTCGCGTTTCCGAGCATGATGTGCTTAGCGCCTTGCGTGCGGTGCGCCAACTGGCAACCGATATTGGCAGTACCTCGACCTTGCGTGGCAGCCTGACGGCGGGGGTGGCGGTGGCCAGCATGCTGCGCCACGGCGGCTGGTCGGGCGAGGCGATTGCGAGTGCGACTATTGCGGCTGCCCGCGAGCAATTGGAACATGCCGCGAACGGTATGCTGGTGCTGGACGAGGCGGTGCGGGACCTGATGCGCGCCTTCGGCATGGGGCGGGGCCGCGAGATTCCGGCCCAAGTGTTGTTGGACGATATCGATCAATTGGTCTGGACCGGAGAGCGCGCCACTTACGACATGGTGGGGCGGCAGGCAGAGCTGGCACGCCTGGATGGCATACTTGCATCCGACAGCGGCCGTCTGGTCCTGCTGGCGGGTGAAACCGGCATGGGCAAATCGCGCCTGTGCCAGGAAGTGGCCCGAAGGTTTGAAGCGCGGGGCGGAGCGGTCGAGTTTTTTCGCTGCCTGCCTGGCGACGACGCGCGGTTCACCGATACCCGTACCGGCGACACGCTGGCTGCGGATGACGTAGTGCTGCGCATGCAGCATCCTGTCACGCGTACGCTGTTGATTCTGGACGATCTTCATGTCGTCGCGGACGATGTGGCGGAAAGTCTGTTGCGTACGGCCGCCGATAGTGCCGCCGGTGGCCACGTCGTGTTGATTTCCGGTCGCCGACGGCTGGCATCGCCGACGGCCGAGGTCATAACGCTGGGCCGCCTTACCCCGGAAGAGGTGACGCGACTGGTAGCCAACGTGGCGGCACCGGAGCAGGCCGACCAGCGGGCCATTGTCGATGTGGCGGCAGGGGTTCCCTTGTTTGCCGTCGAAATGGCGCGCCATGCTGCCGAAGAGTTGCCATTACCCTTGTTTGTAATCGTCTCTGCGCGGCTCGATGCCTTGGGTCTGGATCGTCAGCTATTGCAGCAAGTGGCGCACGCGACGAACGGGCTGGATGAAGCGCAACTGACGGCGGAGCCGTCCGCACTGGAGCAGGCGATTGCGGGGGGCGTGGTGTTGCGGCGTGCCGACGGGCGGCTGGAAGTCACTCACCCGCTGTTGCGTCAAGTCATCGAACAGTTGTCTGTGGAATAAATGAACGTATTTCTCAATTTTTTGCGCCGGATGGCGACCTACGAGCCGCTAGCCACGGATCAGCGCGAGAACTCGCTCAAGCGGGCTCTGCAATCCGCAGATTTGCGTCGCGTGATGCCCGGACTGGCGCTGTCGGCGTTGCTGTCCAACCTGCTGGCGATCGCTTTGCCGCTGGCGATTCTGCAGATCATGGATCGTGTAGTCAGCAACCAATCGGTCGAAACGCTGGTCTTGCTCGCGTTGGGTGTGGTGTTTGCCATTGTGCTCGAAGAGTTGCTGCGCACGACCAATAGCCTAGTTACCTCCTGGCTGGGCGCTCGTTTCGAGCATCGAGCCAGTATGGCGGCACTTGATCGCATGATGCACACGCCCATGCAGCGTTACCAGCAGGAGGAGCCGGGCGCCTATGCGGAACGCATACTGGCCGCGGCGAAGGTGGCGGAATTCTATTCCGGCCGTGCGTTGCTGAACCTGATCGACCTGCCTTTCGCTGCCCTCTTTCTGGTTCTGGTTTATGCCATAGGGGGCTGGCTGGTGATCGTACCAGCTATCTTGCTGACAATTTTCCTGCTGGTCACCGTCCTGTTCGGGCGAATGATGCGTGACCGCATTACGCAGCGGCACATCCAGGACGACCGCCGCCACAATTTTCTGGCCGAAGTCCTGATCAATATTCATTCGGTCAAGACCATGATGATGGAGGCGCTCATGCTGCGCCGTTACGAGCGTCTCCAGGAAACCAATGCGGAACTTGGGGAAAAGCTGGTGCGTGGGACGGCGACGTCGATCTCTCTAGGCGTATTGTTCTCGCAACTGATGATCATCAGCGTGGTATTTGCAGGCGCAGTGTTGGTTATCCTGGGCATGATGACGCCGGGCGGTCTTGCGGCTTGCATGATGTTCTCGGTGCGAGCGCTCCAGCCATTACGCAGCGGC
>Ga0172373_10000723_pt1 | contig 54415 bp, 48 predicted proteins | sample Lak10m_2_FD_114546 | JGI IMG/M metagenome (GOLD analysis project Ga0172373, IMG submission 114546) | Freshwater microbial communities from Kabuno Bay, South-Kivu, Congo - kab_092012_10m | ecosystem: Environmental > Aquatic > Freshwater > Lake | place: Democratic Republic of the Congo... | reverse complement strand
GCCTACCGATCACGCGACCTCGACTGGCACGTGCAGCAATTGGGTGCGCGCGCCGAGTACTGGTTCTCTCCCCCGCCGCGGAACGGGGCCGAGGCCGCGGCGGCGTCGGATCCCGAACTCGAGGCCTACATGCATCTGCACGCACTCAACCGCGGGGTGCTGCTCACTCCCTTCCACAACATGGCGCTCATGTCGCCCGCCCACGGTCGGTCCGACGTCGATCGGCACACCGAGGCTTTCGCCGAGGCCGTCGCCTCCCTGGTCGACTGACCAACCTGACTCGCCGACGATGTTCAGTGAATCGGCGAGGTTCCGAGAGGGCGACTCGACTGCACCTCCTGGCGGCGGGTGGACACGCCAGGTCGTTGGCACCGATCACCATTGATCGACGGTGAACTGCCCTACTTCTGGATCCCCCTGTCGTTCGGCTTGCCCGGATGTCCGAATGGTGCAACACCTCGGCCCTGATGGTTCACCCACGATTCACACCCATATGACAATGCGGGCCTGAGAACCCGGCTTCGCAGATCGCTCCCGCCTGTGAAAGCCTTCCGGTATGTCCACGACGAACAAGACCATCAAACTCGGTTACAACACCGGCTATTGGTCGGCGGGTCCGCCGGCGGGTGCCCTCGAAGCGGTGAAGGAAGCCGACCGCCTCGGATTCGACTCCATCTGGACCGCCGAGGCCTACGGCTCCGATGCCCTCACACCTCTCGCATGGTGGGGTGCGGCCACCGAGAAAGTGCGACTCGGCACGGCGATCATGCAGATGAACGCCCGCACGCCAACGGCGGCGGCCATGGCCGCGATCACGCTCGACCATCTTTCCAACGGTCGTTTCATCCTCGGTCTGGGTGCGAGCGGTCCGCAGGTGGTCGAGGGTTGGTACGGCCAGGCCTACGGCAAACCCCTCGCTCGAACCCGCGAGTACGTCGGAATCGTTCGCGATGTGCTCGCCCGCGAGAAGCCGGTCGAGCACCACGGCGAGTTCTACGACCTCCCCTACACCGGATCCGACGGCCGCGGCCTCGGCAAACCGCTGAAGTCCACCGTGCATCCCATGCGTCGCGACATCCCGATCTTCCTCGCCGCCGAGGGCCCGAAGAACGTCGCCCTCTCGGCCGAGATCTGCGACGGCTGGCTGCCGCTCTTCTTCTCACCGAAAGAGGACGCCTTCTACCGCCGTTGTCTCGCCGAGGGATTCGCCAAGTCGGGTGACGCGAGCAAGGCCGATCGCTTCGAGGTCGCCTCGACGGTGATGATGATTCCGGGCGACGACGTCGAGAAGTGCGCCGACATGGTACGCCCCTTCCTCGCCCTCTACGCCGGCGGCATGGGTGCGCGCGGAGCCAACTTCCACTTCGAGGTGTTCGCCCGCATGGGATACGAGGACGTCGCCACCAAGGTGCAGGATCTCTATCTCGAGGGCAAGAAGGCCGAGGCGGCCGCCGCGATCCCGCTCGTCATGGTCGAAGATGTCGCACTGGTCGGACCGGTCGACAAGATCCGTGACGAACTCGCCAAGTGGAAGGAAACCTGTATCACCACCTTCCTCGTCAGCGGACCGGCGATGGTGCTGCCGATCTACGCCGACCTCATCTTGAACTGAACCGTGAGGAAGCGCGGGTGTCCGCTCTCACGCACCTCACCATCGCCGAACAGCACTCGATGCTGCGCGGTGGCGAGGTTTCTCCGGTCGAACTGACGGAGGCGAGCGTCCGTCGTATCGCCGAGGTTCAACCGCTCCTCAACTGCTTCGTCGAGGTGTGGGCCGACGAGGCGGTTCGATCGGCGCGGTCGCTCGGTCGCATGGACGATCGTCCGCTCTTCGGCATTCCCGTGGCGATCAAGGACACCACGCCGTGGGCCGGCCATCGCGTCACCTTCGGTTCGCGATCGTTCGCTCGACACGTGGCCGAACGATCGGGATGGGTGGTCGAACGACTCGTCGACGCAGGAGCGGTGATCGTCGGCAGCACCACGTCACCCGAGTTCGCGCACGCCGGAATCACCGACAGTCCTTTGCACGGCGTCACCCGCAATCCGTGGAATCCCGAGCGCACCACCGGAGGATCGAGTGGTGGTTCCGCCGCGGCCGTGGCCGCGGGCTGTGTCGCGGTGGCCGAAGGCAGCGACATGGGCGGTTCGGTGCGCATCCCGGCGGCGTGGTGCGGTCTGGTGGGGCTCAAGCCGTCGCTCGGCCGCATACCGATGGACGTTCTGCCCGGGTTGTGGGACACCATCTCGCACCACGGTCCCCTGGCCCGGAGCGTCGACGACGCGTGGCGTTTTCTGGTCGCGACGCAGGGACCCTCGTTGCGCGATCCCTGGTCCACGCTGCCTCGACTGTCGACGATGGCCCACGACGTCGCCGGCCTCCGCGTGGCCGTTTCGACCGACCTCGGATGCTGGTGGGTGCACCCCGAGATCGAATCAGCGATGCAATCCGCCATCGACGTTCTGCGATCGGCCGGGGCGTCGACCAGCGAGGCTCCGGCGCTCTTCGTCCCCGACGACAACCGGCTCTGGCTGAATCTCTGGGGCATCTTCATGGCCGCCTACTACGGTCGGATCGTCGACGAGAACGAGGCCGACACCGACCCCGATGTCGTGTCGCTGGTCCGTCTCGGCCGAACCTTCGATGCATCGGCCGCGAAGCGTCTCGAGATCGAACGCACCACGGTGTGGCGTCGGGTTGCGTCCGTCCTCGAGACCCACGATGTGATCGTGTGTCCGACCATGTCGCGTCCTCCGGGTCCGGCCTCGAAGGCACTCAACCACCGGCACGACGAGGCGCGAACGCGCGACGACGGACTCCACCATTCGGACGACATGACATCGGTCTGGAACCTCGTGTCGCCGCTACCGGTGGTCTCGGTGCCGTGCGGACGACACGGTGGTGAGAACGACGGACTGCCGATCGGGCTGCAGGTCGTCGGTCGACCCGGACGTGAAGACGTCTTGATGGCCGTCGCGCACATGATCGAGACGGTGGTGGGGGCGCCCGCTTGGCGCACGCCCTCCTAGTCGCAGCAGGAGTCGCGCCAGCCGCACGACCGACACTTGAAGTGGGCGTGCTCGGGCGCCATGTCGCCACCGCACTGAGGGCACTCCGAGAACGTGCCGAGCGGCGAGCGACAGGACCCGCTCGCAGGAGCCGAGACCGGCGCGGGGGCGGGTGACGTTGCGTTGCCGTCGTGAGTCACGGCGACAGTGTGTCACGCACCACCCGTCGCTCGGCGGACTCTCCATAGGCTCGGGGAGCCCCCATGTCGAACACCGATGCCCTCCCCCACCCGCATCGTCCCGGAACCGCCCGGGCGGCGTTCTCGTACCGGGAGTTCCGACTCCTCTGGGGATCGATGTTCCTGTCGAACATCGGAACCTGGATCCAGAACCTCGCCCTTCCGGCCTACATCGACCATCGAACGGGCTCGGCCAAGATGGTGTCGGTCCTGATCTTCGCCCAGCTCGGCCCGATGTTGCTGCTGGCGATTCCGGGCGGAATCGTGGCCGATCGGTTCCCGCGTCGCGCGTGGTTGCTCGCCATGCAGTGGGTTCAACTCGTGTTCTCGCTCGTTCTCGCGGCGATCGTGTCGGTCGACGGCGCGATCTGGGCGATCTTCCTCGCGCAACTGGCCATCGGCACCGCCAATGCCCTCAACGCTCCGGCGTTCCAGGCGAGCATCCCGATGATGGTCGACCGGCGCGACATGGCCGGAGCGATCAGTCTGAACTCGATGCAGCTGAACGGCAGTCGCGTGGCCGGGCCCAGCCTCGCCGCGCTGCTCACGCTGTGGGGCGTGAGCACCTCGCAACTGTTCGTGCTGAACGCCGCCACCTACTTGGTGCTGATCGTGACCCTGTTCAGAGTGGCGATTCCCGATGTTCGCTCCGACCGTCCCGAGACGGGATGGCGGCAGGCGATGATCGGCATCAACATCAGCCGTGAACGACCGGTGATCGGACGCCTCCTGCTCACCATGGCGGGCTTCTCGTTCTTCTCGTTGGTGTTGGTGGCGCTCTTCCCGTCGGTGACCCGCCTGAACTTCGGGGTCGACCCCGAAAGTTCGACCTTCAAGTGGATCTACGCCACCTGGGGACTCGGCGCCTTCTTCGGCGCGTTGGCGGTCGGCACGTTTCTCTCTCGGTTCCACCGACCCAAGGTGATCTCGGTGGGCTTCGTCGGGTTCGCCCTCAGCATGACCGCTTTCGCGTTGGTGAGATCCCCGGAGCCGGCGTTCCCGCTCGGCTTCCTCGTCGGAACCTTCTACTTCACCATCGCCACGTCGATGGTCACCGAGTTCCAGCACAACCTTCGCGACACCGAACGAGTGAGCGTGATGCCACTCTGGTTCATGGCGTTCGGGGGCACGGTCACCCTCGGCGGGCTCGCCTTCGGACCGGTACTCGACGCGATCGGTGCCCGTTGGGTTCTTCTCGGCTCGGCGGTCTTCGCGGCCTTCCTCGCCTGGTGGTGCAACCTCGACCGTCTTCCCCGCTCGGCCTTCCTCGCCGAGCGCTGACCACGGCCCTCAGCGCACCGCGTCCACCACTCGCTCGAGCGCGGCGACCCGACTCCCCTTCACGAGGGCGGCGTCCGACGCGTCGAGTGCGAGCAACAACGCCACCGCCTCGTCGATCGACACCACCTCGGCGCCGTAGAGGTCGGTCCCCACCGCGACGATTTCGATGCCGAGATTCGCCGCTTCCCTCGCGACTCGACGATGCGCCTCCGGCGGATCGGACAATTCGGCCATCAACCCGAGCACGGCCACCCGACGATCCGCGGACAGACCACGGAGTGTTTCCAGGGCGACGATCATCGACGTGGGGTTGGCGTTGTAGCAGTCGTCGAGGAGTGTCGCCCCGTTGCGGGTGCGAACCACGCTCGATCGGTGATCGGCGACCACCGCCCGGGACAGTCCGTCGACCATCGCGTCGAGGGATACACCCAACACCATGCCGGTGGCGATCGCCGCGGCGGCGTTCGACGCCGAATGTCGACCCGGTAGCGGGACTCGAGCGTCGACCACGCCGATGTCGGTGCTCACTCGGAACCGAACACCTCCGTCGACCGACTCGACGCGATCCACTCGCACGTCGGCGTTCGACGCCTCACCGAACGTGAGAACCCTCGCCGTGGTGCGCGAACGCATCGCTGACACTCGCTCGTCGTCGGCATTCAGCACGGCGCATCCGAACGACGGCAGGGCTTCGACCAATTCGCCCTTGGCGCGCGCGACCCCATCGATGCCTCCGACCAACTCGGTGTGGGCCTCGCCCACCCGGGTGACGACGCCGATGGCCGGACGGCCCACCCGACAGAGATCGGTGATCTGGCCGAAACCCCGCATGCCCATCTCGAGCACCAGCACCTCGGTCTCCCGCGCGGCGTTCATCACCGTCGCGGGGAGTCCCTGTTCGTTGTTGTAGCTCTTGATGCTGGCAGCGGTGCGTCGAGAACCCGAGATCGCCGCCACGACGAGATCCTTGGTCGTCGTCTTGCCCACCGAGCCGGTGATCCCGACCGCCATCAGACCGGCCGGGAAGAGCGACCGCACCCACGACGCGGCGTCCATGAACGCCCGGACGGTGTCGGGCACGAGGATGCACGACGCGCCGTCACGGGATCTCTCGTCGCGACGCGACGAGAGAAACAGGGTCGACCCCCGAGCAACGGCGTCGTCGACGAAATCGTGTCCGTCACGATCGGCCACGATCGGCACGAACATCGTGCCCGTTCGGGCTTCGCGCGAATCGAAGACGACACCCTCGACCTCGCGATCGGGTCCGACGAGCGGGGCTCCGAGAGCCGCCGCCAGTTCGGACGCTCGCCAACGCATGTCTCCACGGTACGCCAGCCGAGCCGGCGCCGAGGATCAATGTTGAGCCGGGATCTCCTCGCCGAGGGCGAACTTGGCGTACTCCTCGCCGGTGTCCTCGGCGTCCTCGAACTGGATGACACCCATCTCCTCGAAGCGATGACGCAGCCACGAGTCGTTGCGATCGAGCAGACCCAACTTCTTGCAGTTCGGCACGATCTTGGCGAAGAGCATCTGCTGGAACACTGCGCGGGTGGGATCGTTGAGAACGAGCGGAACGATGTCGCGCGTGTTGATGCCCATGCGCTCCCAGACCTCCTGCGACATGAACCGATCGCGCATGCGCACCGAGGCCTCGTAGGCGAACTCCTGACGATCCTTGATCTCGGCGTCGGTCATCTGCGAGTAGGCCTCCTGCAACGACAGCACGCCGAAGGCGACGTGACGGGCCTCATCGCTCATGACGTAGCGAAGCAACTGCTTCAACAGAGGTTCGCTGGTGAACTGGTACATGTTGCCGAACGCGGCGAGCGCCAGACCCTCCACCATCACCTGCATGCCCAGGTAGGTCATGTCCCAGCGGCTGTCGTTGATGATGTCGTCGAGCAACATCCGAAGGTGGCTGTTGATCTGGTAGCCACCACCCAACTTCTCGTCGAGATAGCGCGCGAAGACCTCCACGTGACGGGCCTCGTCCACCACCTGGGTGGAGGCGTACAACTTGGCGTCGTACCACGGCACGGTCTCGGTGATCTTGGCCGTGCAGAGAAGGGCGCCCTGCTCGCCGTGCATGAACTGCGACAGGCTCCACTTGCGCTGCTGGATCGCGAAATCGGTCCACTCCTTGTCGCTCCACTTCTCGACCGGCGTGCCGTCGTAGTGGGTGGCGGTGAGTCCGGCGCTCATCGCGGCGAGGTCGGACGAGACCTGCGCCTCGACGTCGACGTCGGTGTCCCACGGCAGATCAGTGGTGGCGTTCCACTGTCCGGTCTTGGCCTTCTCGTAGAGGCGGCGCAGAGCGGGGCGGGCCAACGAGTAGTCCCACGTGAAGATCGCATCGGCGTTGTCCTTCACGATGTGTTCGACCTCGTTCGGATCGCCGGTGGGAATGGCCAGGATGGCGTCGATGTCGTTCAACTCGGCGCGACCCAGGATCTGCTGGTTCTCGTTCTCGGTGATGCTCATGTTCTCTCCTGTGTCTGGAATCTTGTGTCTGGAATCTTGTGTCTGGAATCTTGTTCGGGTATTCGGTAATGGAAGGGGCGATGATGTTCACTCAGCCGTTCACCGGGGTGGCGAACGCGACGAAAGGCGCGAAGAAACCGCGCGCCGATTCGGGATCACCGAGATCGACGAGCGGACTGGGCGCCAAGAAGTGCGAGATGACGAGTCGGGCCATGAGGTCGACGAAACGTTCGCCGGCCTCGCGGGGCAGGAACTCGGTCACGAAGGGCAACAAGTAACTGGAGGCGACGCGGATGGTGCGGGGCAGGCCGTGCACCGTCAATTCACCGATGATCCGGGTCTCCTCGGTGGCGAGCATGTTCAGCAACTGCTCGTCACGACGCAGTTCGTTGATCGAGTACACCGACACCTGCACGACGAGGTCGAGCAGCGACTCGACGTCGCGCATCGAGACCCGCATGCCCTCGAAGAACTCGTTGAGGTTGCGCACTCGAAGGGCCTCGAAGATCACGTCCTTGCCGCCGGGGAACATTCGGTAGATCGAGGCCCGCGAGACTCCGGACGATTCGGCGATGTCGTCGATGGTGACTTTGTCGATCCCCCAGCGCAGGATGCAGTCGTGCAACGCGTCGAGCACTCGGTCGTCGGGACTCCGACGAGGGGTGACCCCTGACGTGGACATGTTGAGACGATAAGACGTATTTCGTCTCAGTGTCAAGAGCCGTCGACACTGCCGTCACTGGCAACAACGGCTGGTGATTCGCGGCCGGGAATTCGCGGGCGGCTAAATACGACCTTGTGAGTCGGGATTAGCGCCGGTAGTCTGTTGGAGGTCCACCGGACATGCGTCCGTCGACCGGAATTCACCGAACCCCATCCCCGAAAGGACCCCCTCATGAATCGACGACTGTCCCTGGTCGCCGCTCTGGCCGCCGGTGCCCTCGTCCTCGCCGCGTGCGGTGGCGACGATGACGCCGCTCCGGCCACCGACGCCCCGTCCTCGACCGAAGCTGGCACGAGCGACGGCGGAGATTGCCCGACCATCACCGACGGCAAGCTCACCATCGCCACCGGCAACCCGGCCTACTCACCGTGGGTCGAGAACGACGCTCCCGAGAGTGGCGAAGGCTTCGAGGCCGCCGTCGCACTCGCCGTGGCCGAGGAGCTCGGCTACACCGGCGAGAACGTGGTCTGGGTGCGCACCTCGTTCGACGAGGCGATCCAGCCCGGTGCCAAGAGCTTCGACTTCAACCTGCAGCAGTACTCGATCACCACCGAGCGCGCCGAGATCGTGAGCTTCAGCGACCCGTACTACTCGTCGAACCAGGCCGTCGTGGCCCTCGCCGGGTCGGCCGCCGAGGGAGCCACCAGCGTCGCCGATCTCGTCGACGTGAAGTTCGGCGCGCAGGCCGGCACCACCAGCCTCGACTTCATCAGCGAGGTCATCCAGCCCACCGCCGAAGCCTTCGCCTACGACGACAATGCCGGAGCCAAGGCCGCCCTCGAGGCCGGCCAGGTCGACGCCATCGTGGTCGACCTGCCGACCGCTCTCTACATCTCGGCGGTCGAGATCGAAGGTTCGGCCGTCATCGGCCAGTTCCCGGCGACCGCCGGTGGCACCACCGACGATTTCGGTCTGCTGTTCGAGAAGGACAATCCGCTGGTGGCCTGCGTGAACGCCGCGCTCGCGACATTGCGCGACGGAGGCCAGCTCGACGCGTTCGCCCAGCAGTGGCTGAGCGACAACGCCGGCGTGCCGGTGATTGCCGTCGGCTGATCGACCCGACGAGACCTCTCGTCGAATCAGAACGAACGCTACGGTGCCCGGGATGAGCGATCTCCCGGGCACCGGCGCGTCCGGCCCCACGCGACGTCAGCTCTACGAGCGGCGACAGCGTCGCCGATCGATCGTCGTCGCCGTCGCGTCGACTCTGATCGTGGTCGGTGCGATCGTGGTGCTCGTGCCGAAGACCCCCGGTTGGTACCGGGTCCGACGTTCGTTCTTCAACGGGGAGACCTTCGCCGAAACGTTCCCGCGCCTGGCCGAGGCGTTCGTTCTCGACCTGAAGATCTTCGCGTGGTGCGCTCCGTGCATCCTCGTGTGGGGTCTGTTGCTCGCTCTGGCCCGAGGGGTTCGCACTCCGGCCCTCTTTCCGCTGCGTCTCTTCGCCGCCGCCTACACCGACGTCTTCCGAGGCGTGCCGGTGATCCTCACGATCCTGCTCGTCGGGTTCGGCATTCCCGGGCTCGGACTCGACCGACCCTGGAACAGCCCCTACCTGTGGGGTTCGGTGGCCCTGGTCCTCGCCTACTCGGCCTACGTGGCCGAGGTCTTCCGGGCCGGGATCGAGAGCGTGCACGAGAGCCAGCGGGCCGCCGCCCGATCACTCGGACTGTCGAGCGGCCAGACCATGCGCCACGTCGTGTTGCCCCAGGCCGTGCGACGAGTCGTGCCACCGTTGATGAACGACATGGTGAGCCTGCAGAAGGACGTGGCCCTCATCAGCCTGATCGGGCCGATCGAGGTTCTCCGGCAGGCCGGCATCGACAAGTCGAAGTTCGCCAACTTCACTCCGTATCTCGGTGCGGCACTCCTCTTCATTCTTCTGACGATCCCCGAGACCCGCATCGTGGACCACCTCCAGAATCGACAGCGCCGACGCACGGGAGCCACGGCGATCCGATGACTCCGCACAAACTCTCCCTGGTGTCGGTGCGCAAGTCGTTCGGCGAGCGGCGCGTGCTGGCCGACGTCTCCATCGACGTCGCGTCGAGCGAGGTGATCGCTTTCATCGGTTCGTCGGGCTCGGGCAAGAGCACCCTTCTGCGCTGCGTGAATCTTCTCGAGCCGGTCGACGACGGTGCGATCCTGCTCGACGGCATCGACATCAGCGACCCCGGACTCGATCCCGATCCGATTCGTCGACGCATCGGCATGGTGTTCCAGAGCTTCAACCTCTTTCCGCACCTGTCGGTGTTGGACAACGTGGCGTTGGCCCCCCACCGCGTCGGTCGGTCCAATCGTTCCGACGCACGGGATCGGGCCCGCGATCTTCTCGCTCGTTTCGGTCTGGCCGACAAGACCTCGGCCTACCCCGACCAGTTGTCGGGCGGGCAACAACAGCGGGTGGCGATCGCCCGGAGTCTCGCCATGGATCCCGAGGTCATGCTGCTCGACGAGATCACGTCGGCACTCGACCCGGAATTGGTGGGCGAGGTGCTCGACGTCGTTCGCGAGTTGAAGGATCAGGGAATGACCATGCTGCTCGCGACGCACGAGATGGCCTTCGCGCGCGAGATCGCCGATCGCGTCTGTTTCCTCCACGAGGGTTCGATTCTCGAATGCGCGTCACCCGACCGACTGTTCGGGAATCCGCGCGAGGAGCGAACCCGGCAGTTCCTGCAACGCGTCGTCGATTCCGGGCGCATGTAGGGCGCCGACGAGGGGGCGCGCACCGCGTCAACTGTTCACGCCACACACCAGGTCGCGGTGCAGACACTGCCGGATCTCGGACTCGAGGCGATCCTGGTCCCACGAGTTCACGAAGTCGGCGTGCCCGGTCGTGAGGTCACCCGAGGCGAGCGCGAGTCCGGCGACGTCTCCCACATCGCCGAAGTCGACGGTGAAGGTGAGCTGCGGCACCGGCACCGGATGTGAATCCGGGCAAAGACCCCGCGACGAGTACCGGACGTGGGCCCGGTGTCCGGGTGAGTCGAGCGAGCGCCCGTCCCAGCAGTCGGGAAAGACCACCCGCAGCACCAATCCCTCGCCGAGCGGGCACTCCGGCGGCGTCACCTCGCGCAGGGCACCGGTGCCGCACGACCACGACACCACCTCGACGGGCTGCGGCTCGAGCGCGGCGGCATCGCCGGCGATCATGGCGAGACCGCTCGGATACGGCTCGACCGATCGCGGGTCGACTCCGAATCCGGCTCGGTAGTAGGCCACGGCCTCCACCGGCTCGATGGGTTCGCCGGCGCGAAGCAACGCCGGCGCCCAGTAGGCGGCCGTGTCCAGCGAGTTGTCGCAGGTGGTGTCGGCACCCACGAGATCCTCGGCCTTCGACGACGCGGTCACCGACGTGTTGCCGAAAAAGACGTGCAGGTGCGACGCACCGGATCGACCGGGGTACACGATCGGATCGTCGGGCGCCACGTGCGAGAACGCGCACTCCACCACGAACTGGCCGACCCGACCCTGCGGTCCGGTGTCCACCGTGTCGGGCACACCCATGATGGACGCCGATTCGACGGGCAGCGAGGAATGATCGTGAGCCGTCGAACCATCGGGCGCGCACCCGGCGACCGTCACGATCGACAGACCGGCGGCGACGAGATGCGCCCGAACGAGCACCGTTCAGTCGATCTTGTCGGGTACGACGATCGAATCGAGGTCGACCTCCGGCGGCGTGGCGCTGGCGGGGACCGCCGGAGCGGTGGCCGCATCGGGCATGCTCTCCTGCGGTCCGGCGTCGGGGTAGACGGCGTCCCGATACGGAACCGAAGGCGGACGGGTCTCGGCTTCGACGAGCCAGGTGACGACCTCGAGAGCACCGGTGACCCAGTCACCCGATACATCGATCTCCCCTTCGCACGGTGCGAGGGTCTCGAGAGCCACCGGGGCCGCCAAGGTGAACGTGTTCCCCGCGAAACAGTTGCCGAGCGTCGACAAGTCCGTGCCGGCCGAAGCCACCACGATGTCACCCGATCGGTTGTCCTCGAGAACGTTGTCCCGCACCTGGTTCTCGATCGAATCCCAGAGCAACGCCCCGTCGGGCACGACCGCCATCTGGTCCTTCTGCTCGTCGCAGGTGAGGTCCCACTCGTCGGCGGTCGGCAGATCGTCGTTCGCGGTCTCCTCGAGGAAGGGCACGAGACCGATGCCGGTCTTGTCGTGATCCCAGACCCGATTCCGCTCGATCACGTTCCTGATTCCACCCGCCGAGAGGATTCCGTTGCCCATCGCCAGGATCGCGACGTCGATGGCGGGAGTGTCGGGCTGGTTGTTGGAGTACACGATGTTGCCGACGATCGTGGAGTCGCGTTGCGGATAGCAGAGTTCGTAACTGCCCGAGTTGGGAACGATGCCGGCGCGATTGTGGCGGAAGATCGAGTCGATGATGAGCAAGTTGCCACCCGAGTTGGTGCCCGAGTAGCCCAGCCCGTTGTACTCGGAGACCACATTGCGGATCAGCGCGTCGCAGGGGTAGCACTGACCGATGTAGAAGCCGGCGTCCGGACTGCCCGCCGCGTAGGAGTACTCGAGCACACCTCCGACCGAGTCGAACGCGTACACGCCGTAGTCGCCGTTGCGCAGGGCGGTGAGGTACGACCCGCGGTAGCCGACGACTCCGGTCCAGAAGAATCCGTTCTTGGTGTAGTTGCGAGCGGTCAGATTCTCGACCGCCACCCCACCCGCACCGAGAACGCTCACTCCGTTGTCGAGTTCGAAGTTGCCGTCGAGAATCGTCTCGTTGCGATCGAGACCGCGGATGACGATGTTCGGGGTCTCCACCCGCACCGCCTCGTTGTAGACACCGGGCGACACGAGGATGAGGTCGCCCTCCTCGGCCGCGTCGACCGCGGCCTGAATGGTGGCGTAGTCGGCCGGCACCGCGAGCGCTCCCCCGGAGCCCTCCTCCGACGAGGGTGCCTCGCTCGTGGCGACCTCGGTGGTCGACGGTTCGGTGGTCGTCGCTTCGGTCGAGGGCGCGGCCGAGGCCTCGCTGGAATCCTCCCCGCTCGACGAGCCACCGCAGGCGACGAGAACCAGCGCCAAACATCCGCTCAGCAGACGACGAGCGTTCGTGCGTCGATGAATCCCCATGACATTCTCCCCCTTCAGACGGTCGCCCCTCACGACGACTTCACCCTAGATGAACGCGCACGGGCATCTTCGTTTCATTCGACGGTGATCGACCCGATCATGCCCGCCGACGCCGAACCGTGAATGGAGCAGTAGAACTCGAACACGCCCCGCACCCCCAGGACCACCCGATACGAGTCACCGGGAGCGAACTCGGTCGACGCCACCCCCCACTTGGTGGGATCGGATCCGTCGCCCAGGTGTCCGACCAGTGCCGCGTCGTTGGCGACCGACGGCGGGAGGATGTTGTGTTCGTTGCGTCCGCGGTTCTCGAACACCACCTCGGTACCGGCCTTCACGGTCCAGTCGGCCGGTCGGAAGGAGTTGTCGAGCACCTGGATGGTCACCAACTCGCCGGTCGCCGGAACGGTGACCACGGTGGTGGTGACCGCCGACGGCGGATCCGTGTCGATGTCGGAGGGCGTCCGCATCGCGTCGGGAGCATCGGGCGCGCACGACACGGTCGCGAGGAGAGTCGCGGGGAGAGCCACGAGGAGAGTCGCGGCGATCGCGAGTCGCCGCACGTCAGACGTCCGGCAGGCGATGCTCGGCGAAGCGATCGCGCAGGGTCTTCTTCGAGAACTTGCCCACCGAGGTCTTCGGCACCTCGTCGATCCAGACCACGTCGTCGGGCAACTGCCACTTCGCCACGCGCGGGGCCAGGAAGTCGAGAACGTCCTGCTTCGACAGCGTCGCTCCCGCTTCCAGTACGACGCAGGCCAGCGGCCGCTCGCTCCACCGCGGGTGCGGAACTCCGATCACGGCCGCCTCGCGGATCTGCGGATGAGCCATGAGCTCGTTCTCGAGTTCGACCGAACTGATCCACTCGCCGCCCGACTTGATGAGATCCTTCGTTCGATCCAGCAGGCGGATACGGCCCCGCTCGTCGACCGCGGCCACGTCGCCGGTGCGCAGCCAACCGTCGTCGGTGAAACTCTCTCCCGCCCGCTCGTCGTCGTAGTAGGTGGCGGCGATCCAGTTGCCCCGACACTGCAACTCGCCGCTCGACTCGCCGTCCCACGGCACGCTGCTGGTGGTGCCGGGTTCGACGACCCGACATTCGACTCCGAACACGATGCGACCCACCTGTGTCCGCAGATCGGCCTGCGTGTTGGGATCGAGGAGCAACTGGTCGGAGTCGAGATGGCACACCGCGGCGATCGGACTGGTTTCGGTCATTCCCCACGCCTGCAGGATGGGAAGACCCAGTTGTTCGCGGTACGCCTCGGAGAGCGCCCGCGGCACCGCCGAGCCGCCACAAGGGATGGCCCGCAAACTCGACGTGTCGCGACCCTTCAACTCGGGCAACACGCCCATCCAGATGGTCGGAACTCCGGCCGCGATCGTCGGCTTCTCGTCGACGATCAGATTCGCGATCGCCGGTCCCGAGAGATCGGGGCCCGGCATCACCAGATCGGCTCCGGCCGCGACCGCCGCGTGGGCGAGGCCCCACGCGTTGGCGTGGAACATGGGCACGACCGGAAGGATGCGGTCGCGCTCGCCGACACCGAGACCGTCGGCCATCATCGTGGCCACGGTGTGCAGGAAGGTGCTGCGATGCGTGTACACGACTCCCTTCGGGTTGCCGGTGGTTCCGCTCGTGTAGCACATGCTCGCCGACGTCGATTCGGGAACCTCGTGGAACTCGGCCGGCCGCGCATCGGCCAGCAGTTGCTCGTAGTCGTGGACGATCAGCCCTTCGGGCACCGCCGACACCTCACCCTTGCCGTCGTCCATCACCACGAGGTGGCGAACCGTTTCGAAGGTGGGCAACAACGGGGCGAGGAGCGCGAACAACGAACGGTCGACGAAGATCACCTCGTCCTCGGCGTGGTTCACGATGTAGGTGAGTTGCTCGGGAAAGAGCCGAATGTTGAGGGTGTGCAACACCCGTCCCGAACAAGGAGCCGCGAAGTACAACTCGAGATGACGGGCGGTGTTCCACGCAAAGGTGGCGACGCGACCCCGCGAGGAGATTCCGAGGCCGTCGAGCACGGTGGCGAGTCGGCGGGTGCGCGTCGCCCATTGCGCGTAGGTCGTCCGTTCGATGCCCCGCGCCGTGGCGGTGGCGATGGTCTTGTGCCCGAAATAGCGCTCGGCCCGATCGAAGAGGTGCAGGATCGACAAGGGCACGTCCTGCATGAGGCCGGGCACTTCCAGCGTGCGTACATCTCGTGTCATCGACTCCCCCGATCGGCTCGGATCGGACTTTAGTCGTAGGCTTCCGACGATGTCCGAGGCCACGCCTCTCCCCCCTCCCTCCTCACCGGACTCCGCCGAACTTTCCGACGGTCCCTCGAGAGCCGCGCGGCGCTTGGTGTTGATCGGGTCGGGAACCCTTTTCGCCCTCGGAACGTTCGGCTCGAACATCGGCCCGGCGTGGGTCGACGAGCATCCGGCCATCGTCCTCGCCCTCTCGTCGCGCAACCGGAATCTGTTCGGTTCGGTGCCCTTCATCGATCCGGTCCCCTACGCGGTAATCGGCTTCCTGAGGGTGCTGGCCGCCGCCGTCGTGCTCTACTTCCTCGGTCGCTGGTACGGCGAGCGAGCCATTCGGTGGACCGAGCGTCAGATGAACGGTGAACTGCCTCCGATCTATCGCTGGTTCCAGACCGGGATCGACCGCGTCGGCTGGTTGCTCGTGGTGTGGATGCCGGGAAGCAACCTCGTCTGCCTGATGGCCGGTCATCGGCGTATGCCTCCGTCCCGATTCATTCCCCTCGTCTGTTTGGGCATCGTCCTGAAGCTGGCGGTGCTCTGGGCAGGCGGCCGGGCCTTCGAGGACGAGATCCGGACGTTCCTGCGCTGGATCGAGGACTACCAGTGGTGGGTGGTCGGCGGCCTCTTCGCGATTTCCTTCGTCCAATCGGGTCGTCGCACCCGACGCAACGTGCCCGAGATCGTTCACGAGATCGAACACCCGACCGAAGCCGACGGAACGGTTCCGACCGAGCAGGGCACCAACGACCGGTAGTAGGGTCGCGCCAACGCATCGAGGCGTCGGATCAAGGAGACTTCCATGGCACTGTCGGTCGGCGACACCATTCCCAACGTTCAACTCCGTGTGCTGGGCGCCAACGGCATGCCCGAGACGGTCTCGTCGCACGACGTCCTCGGCAAGGGCCGTGTCGTCGTGTTCGCCGTTCCGGGAGCGTTCACCCCGGGATGCTCGATGGTGCACCTTCCCGGCTACGTGAAGAACCGCGACGCGCTCCGGGCCAAGGGTGTCGAAACCATCGCCTGCGTGAGCGTGAACGACCCGTGGGTGATGGATGCCTGGGGCAAGGCCCAGGGCGCCGAGGGCATCGTGATGCTCGCCGACAGCGGGGACTTCACCAAGTCGGCCGGTCTCGAGATGGACGGTTCGGGTTTCGGATTGGGCACCCGCTCCCAGCGCTACTCGGCGATCCTCCAGGACGGCGTCGTGCAGGAGATCAACGTCGAATCCGGTCCGGGCGTCGACGTGAGCGCCTGCGAGATCGTCCTCAACCACCTCTGATCGGGCGTCGCCTCCGCGGCGACGACGTGGCGACAGCGCTCAGAGTCCGAGCGCGGCCTCGAGGCCAACGGTGAATCCGGGCAACTCGCCCACCTTGCGACACGCCAGCACCACACCGGGCATGAAACTCGATCGGTCGTAACTGTCCTGACGGATCGTCAACGTCTGACCTTCGGCGCCCAACACGACCTCCTGATGCGCCATCATTCCGCGCATCCGAACGGAGTGAATCCGGAGTCCGCCGGGGCCTTCGCCGCCACGAGATCCCGGCACCACTTCGTGAGTGGTCGGATCGACCGCCCAATCGGGCGACGCCGCCGCCATTCGCCGAGCCGTCGCCAGAGCCGTTCCACTCGGGGCGTCGGTCTTTCGGTCGTGATGCAACTCAATGATCTCGGCCGTCTCGAAGAACGGTGCCGCCAATTCGGCGAAGCGCATCATCAACACGGCGCTGATCGCGAAGTTCGCCGCGAGGAGACAGTTGGACGACGTGAACATCGACGCCAAGTCGCGTTGGTCGTCGTCGCTGAGACCCGTCGTCCCCACCACCGCGTGAACACCGTGCAATGCGCACCACCCGAGGTTGGTGCGGGCGGCCTCGGCCACCGTGAAATCGACCGCGACCTGCACACCGGCGTCGGCCATGACCTTCGGGTCGGCGGCGATCTCGAGACCGTGCGTGACTCGTCCGGCCGCGAAGGGATCCACCGCCGCCACGAGGTCGAGGCCCTCGGCCGCCTCGACGGCCGAACACACGGTGGAACCCATACGTCCGGCGGCGCCGAACACGCCCACCCGGATACCCGAGGTCATGTCGGCATCGGAGGAGGAGCGGGCGGAGTGTCCGGATCCGGCGGAGGTGGCGGCGAAGCGGGTGACGACCCCGACGAACCGCTTCCCATCACGTCGACACCCTGATTCTCGAGCGCCTGCAACTCGCCGACCAGCCGGGCGATGTCGGCTCCGTCGCTGTCGTTGGATCGACCGGTGTGTTGGCGATACAGGATCCGGCCGAGATCGTCGAGCAGATCGTTGGCCTTCTTCTTGTCCTTGACGTCGTCGATCTTCTCTTTGGCCGTCTCGGTGGCTTTGGTGAGGCTCTCTTTGGCCTTGTCGAGGAATCCCATGGGCCGATCATAAGCCCGACCCGTCACCGGGTCGGGCCATGAATTCGAATCGTCGACGAATCGGTACGGGGGTCAGCGATGACGACGCGGACCGCGATCGCGGCCACCGTCACGGCCACCGCCACGACGATCGCCGCCACGATCACCACCACGACGGTCTCCACCACGACGATCGTCGCGGTCGTCTCCACCGGCCTGGCCGCCGGGACCGAGGTCGCCGAGTTGGCCGGCGATCTCGGAGTCGAACGCGTCCTCGAACGACACCGACGCCGGTCCGCCGTTGCCCGACGAAGCCGGAGCCTCGGGAACGTCACCGGCCGGGGTGAGCGACACCTTGCCCTTGTCGTCGATGTCGTCGACACGGACCTCGAGTTCCTGGCCGAGCGTCAGGACGTCCTCGACGTTGTTGATGCGCTTGCCGCGACCGAGCTTCGAGATGTGCACCAAGCCGTCGCGACCGGGGAGGATGTTCACGAACGCCCCGAACTTGGTGATGCTCACCACGCGACCCATGTAGGTGGCGCCGAGTTCGGCCTTGGGCGGATCCACGATGGCGAGGATGCGCGCCTTGGCGTCCTCCATCTTCGAGGCCTCCACCGCTCCGATGGTGACGATGCCCACCACTCCGTCGTCGTCGACGCTGATGTCGGCTCCGGTCTCCTGCTGGATGGTGTTGATGACCTTGCCCTTGGGCCCGATCACCTCACCGACCTTGTCGAGCGGGATCGTGATCGACGTGATCTTCGGAGCGGTCGACGACACTTCGGCTCGCGGATTGGCGATGGCGTCGTTCATCACCTTCAGGATCGCCAGTCGGGCTTCCTTGGCCTGATCGAGCGCCGCGGCCAGAACGTCGGCCGGAATGCCGTCGATCTTGGTGTCGAGCTGCAATGCGGTGACCGAGTCGGCGGTGCCGGCGACCTTGAAGTCCATGTCGCCGAACGCGTCCTCGGCACCCAGGATGTCGGTGAGGCTGAGGTACTTGCCCTCGGCGTACACCAGACCCATGGCGATGCCAGCGACCGGCGACTTGATCGGCACACCGGCGTCCATGAGCGACAACGACGACGAGCAGACCGACGCCATCGAGGTGGACCCGTTGGACGACATCACCTCCGACACCAGACGAATCGCGTAGGCGAAGGCTTCCTGGCTCGGCACGACCGGCAGCAGGGCGCGCTCGGCGAGCGCACCATGTCCGATCTCGCGACGCTTGGGCGAACCCACGCGACCGGTCTCACCGTTGGCCCACGGCGCCATGTTGTAGTGGTGGATGTAACGCTTCTCGGTGACCGGCTCGAGGGTGTCGAGCATCTGGTTCATGCGCGGCATGGCGAGGGTGGTGACGTTGAGTACCTGGGTCTCGCCGCGCTGGAAGAGCCCGGAACCGTGAGCCGACGGCAACACACCCACCTCGGCCGACACCGGACGAAGGTCGCGGGGTCCGCGTCCGTCGATGCGGATTCCCTCGTCGACGATGCGCTTGCGCACCAATTCCTTGGTGAGGCTGCGAACGGCCTCCTTCACTTCCTTGTCGCGACCGGCGAACGGAGCACCCTCGCCACAGAGTTGAGCGACGGCCTTGGCGGCCGCGTCGTCGGTGGCGGCGTTGCGGTCGGCCTTGCGGGCGATCTTCACCGCGTCGGCCAGCAACGGCTTGGCGATGTTCGAGACGGCCGCGAAGACCTCGTCGGTGTAGTCGAGAACCGGCGTGTACGACAACGGCACGATCGGCCCACGGCTCGAGATCACCGACGCGAGCAACTTGCGCTGCAGGGCGATCGATTCCTTGATCCATGTCTTGGACGCCTCGAGTCCGCCGGCGAGGACGGATTCGTCGACCTTCGGCGCGCCGGACGCGTAGTAGTCGAACGACTTCTCGGTGCCACCGGCTTCCACCATCATGATGGCCACGTCGCCGTTGTCGAGTTCGCGACCGGCCACCACCAACTCGAAGGTTCCCTCTTCGCCCTCGGTGTAGGTGGGGTGGGCGATCCATTCGCCGTCCTGCGAGTAGGCGATGCGCACGGCGCCGATCGGACCCTCGAAGGGAATGCCCGAGATCATGAGCGCGGCCGAGGCCGCGTTGATGCTCAGCACGTCGTGCGGGTTCACCTGGTCGGCGCCCAGCACGGTGATGACGATCTGCACCTCGTTGCGGAAGCCGTCGGGGAAGGCCGGACGCAACGGGCGGTCGGTGAGACGGCAGGTGAGGATGGCGTTCTCGCTCGGGCGGCCCTCACGACGGAAGAACGCTCCGGGGATCTTGCCCGCCGCGTAGGCGCGCTCTTCGACGTCGACCGTCAACGGGAAGAAATCGACACCAGGACGGACGTCCTTGGCGGCGTTCGCCGTGGCGAGAACCGTGCTGCCGCCGATGGAGGCGACCACCGCACCCTGGCTCTGGAAAGCCAGTTTGCCGGTCTCGAAGGACAGGGACTTCTCGGTTCCCGAGACGGGACCCGACACTCGGATGGCATCGGCCATGACGAGCTCCTTTCGCGTCGCAACCTGTGCGACGTTCTCGTGAGCAAGGGCCGGTTCCCAGTCGGCGCGGTCGTCACCTCGGTGACGGCCCCGGCGACTGACAACCGAACCTTCGTTGCTCGTTGGTTTCAGTTGTCACCGGGCGGACGGTTGTCCGCCGGGCGTTTCGGCGAGCGTCAGCGACGCAGGCCGAGTTCGGCAACGATCTCGCGGTAACGCTCGACGTTGCGATCCTTCACGTAGTCGAGCATGCGTCGACGACGTCCGACCATCATCAGCAGCCCACGACGGCTGTGGTGGTCCTTGGGGTGACCCTTCAGATGATCGGTGAGATGATTGATGCGCTCGGTGAGAAGAGCGATCTGGACCTCGGGCGACCCGGTGTCGGAATCGTGGGTCCGGTGCTGGGCGATCGTGTCTGCCTTGGGGGTGCCAGCCATGGCATCCTGCCTTTCCTGTCGGAAGGTCGCGGCGGGCCGGTCGGCTCGACGCATCGCGCCCCAGCCGGAGCCGAGACGGACGCTTCTCAGGCTACGGGGGTCCCGCCTCGAATCCTCCGGAGCCGCCAAGCGGGCGTCATGGGGTGCGTCCGGGGTGCCGAAATGGTGTGACCTCACATTTCGGCTGTTCCCGGTCGTTATCTGCTCAGAACCCTGCTCCGCCCGGAGCCCCCACGACCGGAGACCAACCATGACCGACCGATCCGACGTCCACCCCGAACTGCCCGCCTCCACGCGCTTGCCCAAGGAGAAAGTCTCGTTCCCCCACTCGCAGCGAGCCCTCGGCGTGATCGTCGGGGCCGCCGTCGGCGATGCACTCGGGGCTCCCTTCGAGTTCCGACCCGCGGGCACCTACCGCGACACCTTCCCCGCCCGGGTGCTCGTCGGGGAGACCGAAATGATCGGAGGGGGAAGTTTCGGCTGGAAGCCCGCCGAGTTCACCGACGACACCCAGATGGCTCTGGCCCTCGCCGAGAGCCTGATCAGCCACCGGGCCTACGACCCCGACGATCTCTGGTGGAACTGGCGCGAATGGGCGTCGGATGCGGCCGACGTGGGAGTCACCACCCGGGCCGCGCTCTCGTTCGAGCGCTGGCAGGAGGTTCGACATCGCCGACCCGAACACACCGCGGCCAATGGCGCCCTCATGCGCGTGTTCCCTCTCGCCCTCGCACTTCTCGGAAAATCGGACGACGACGCCCGGGCCATCGTGCGGCATCAGGCCTCCCTCACCCATCACCACCCGGATGCCGGATGGGGCGCCTGGTTCGCGGTCGCGATGATGCGCGCGGCGATCACGCGGACCGCGGACGACGACGACTTCGGCGTGTTCGAGGAGCTCGCAGACGAGCTCGACTATCAGTTGAGGAATGCACCCGCCGATGTCGCCGAGCGTTTCGAACCGCTCTTGGCGCCCACGTGGAAACCGGGTGCTGCTGCCGAGGACTCGAACGGGAACATCTGGAACTGTCTCGCTCAGGCCGTGTGGGCGGTGCGCTCGACGACGAGTTTCGAGCAGGCCGTCGTCGCGGCGGTGAACCTGGGCGGTGACGCCGACACGGTGGCCTGCGTCACCGGGGCGATCGCCGGCGCGATCTACGGAATCCAGGGGATACCGAGTCGCTGGGCCACGCGGATCAACGGTTCCGTGCGCACCGCCGTCGGCACGAAGGAGTACGACCTGCGCGGCCTGCTCGACACGGGGCGCCGACTGATCCGCTCGGCGGAGAAGCCGCTCACTCCCAACGAGGATTCGGCCGGTCCCGGCCTGATCGAGGACCGCCTCCACGCCGCCAACCTGCTCGGCGCGGCCGGCGTACCGACCGACTGGGGCGTGGTGTCGCTGTGTCGCACCACCGACCAGTTCGTCCATCATCCGCACCAACGTCAGATCTACATGCTCGACGACGAGCGCAACTCGAATCTCGGCGCCGCGGTGAAGGACGCGGTGGAAGCGATCGATGCCTTCCTCGCGGAGGGGCGCAATGTGGTGGTGCACTGCCACGGTGGTCGAAGTCGGACCGGGCTCGTGCTGAAGGCATGGAAAATGGGACGGGATGGTCTGACGCACACCGAGGCCCACACCTGGCTGAGAGACCGGTGGAGCCGGTACGCGACCTGGAACGAGAGCTTCCTGGAGTTCCTCGACCGAGAGTGGAGAAGCATCGTGCCCGGCGCCGGTGGCCCCGGCGACGGCTGGTTGGATGACGACCTCGAGGGCATGACGATCATGGACCTGTACACCGCATCGTTCGCGCTGGCCGATGGACCTCCGGACGACTTCGATCCGGCCGACTACGGAATGACTGCCGACGAGGCGATCGACTATCTCGACGGATTCGACCAGAACCGCGAGCGCGCCGAGCAGATTCTGGACCGCTACCAGAGCGAACCCGACGACGACTACTACGACGACAACGACGACGAGTGACGACGACGAGTGACGACGACGAGTGACGACGACTCAGACCAAACAACCCGGGTCGTCGCCGAGGTCGTCGAGGGCCCGCTTCTTGCGGCGATTCACCGTCTCGCGGGTGAGACCGACCTCGGCGGCGATTTCGGCGTCGGTCATGCCGTCGATGACCGAAAGCTCGACGATGACCGCGTCGATGTCACCGAGTTGGTTCAGAATGTCGTTGGCGCCGAGCCGCCCGCAGGCGGTTTCCTCGGGCGAGGCCCCGAAGTCGGCCACGTCGATGTGCTCACCGTCGAGGCGATACATACCGACCACCGGGCGCTTCTTGCCGCCCTGCTTCTTCAGTTCGGCGCCCTCGCCACGCTGAGCCCGCTCGGACTTCATGAAGTCCTTGCCCTTGTTGACGGTGGCGGCCCGGGCGAAATCGACCGGGTGGGGATACTTCGACATCCAGTGCGTCGGGTCCGACCAGAACTTGAGGCACACGTTCTGGGCCACGTCGTCGCGGTGCTCGCGGCCGATTTTGGCCGAGCCGGCGACGCGCACCGCTTCCGCCGACACGTACTTCACGTAGGTCTCCACCGGGTCGGCTCCCCGGCGGAGCTCCCGGGCCATCTCCCGGGACGCGGCTTTCTTGATGGGGTCGACCTCGGGGAGGTCGGGGTTGTCATCGCTGTGGTCGTGGTTCGGGGAAATGGTTCCTTCTTTCTCTCGGTTCGGGGGTGTTCGTGGTCGGGGTGGACGGTCGGATCGGCGCCGAAAAAGTCCCCCCATATAAAGGAAACGGGCCACGCTCGACGCGCGGCCCGTGAACGGAAACGTATTCGGGGGGTGTCAGACAGTTCCCCAGGCCCGACGTCGAACCGACGATGGACGATGCTCGGGTGAGGATGCTCGGGTGAGGATGCTCGGGTGAGGATGCTCGGCTGACGACACTCGGGAATGGATGCTCGGGAATGGATGCTCGGGTAACGACACGGACCGACCCTCGTGTGATGTCGGATAGCAAGAAATCCGGATTCGCTACCGCGACATGAAACCACCGGGGTGTGACCCAGTTCGGGTCGTGCCAGTTCGGGTCCTGCCAGTTCGGGTCCTGTCAGTTCGGGTCGTAGCTCCCCGGTGGTCGCCGCTCAGATGTAACCCGCCGTCGACACCGACCCGTTCGAGGCCGAGTCATCGGTCGGGATCGACTCCACTCCAATCGTGTTCAACTGCTCGTCGGTGAGGTCCTCCAGGCCGCCGGCCTCGCCCAGGATCTCGGCGTGCCGGCGCAGGATCTCCTGCACCAAGTTGCGCACCTCGCGCCCGTTGGCGAAGTTGGGTCGGGCGACGGCCCTCCAACCGGCCAGCACGGCGGACACGGCCTCCCGGGCCTGGGTGGTCAGGACCATCCCCTGCTCGCTCAACATCAGGTCGAGGATTTCCGACAACTCCGAGGTCTCGTAATCGGGAAAGTTCACCGAGATGTCGAAGCGCGAGGCCAAACCGGGGTTGACCTTCAAGAAGGCCTCCATCTCGGCCGGATACCCGGCGGCCACGACGGCGATCCGGCCGCGATTGTTCTCCATGAAGGCGAGCAGCGTGGCGATCGCCTCGGGACCGTAGTCGCGGTCGACCCCGTTGGGATTCAACATGTAGGCCTCGTCGACGAACAGCACTCCGCCCATCGCCGACTTGCAGACGCGACGCGTCTTGATGGCCGTGGTTCCGATGTAGGCGCCCACCAATCCGGCTCGGTCGGTCTCGACCACGTGTCCCCGATCGAGCAGACCGATGGCGCGGTACACCTCGCCCACCAGTCGGGCCACGGTGGTCTTGCCGGTTCCCGGGTTGCCGAGGAACACCAGATGCGGGGACACCTCGGCGGACGGAAGGCCGCGACGCTTGCGCTCGGCGGACACCTGCTGGCTGCGCACCAGTCGTCGAATCTGCTTCTTCACCGGCTCGAGACCGATCAACCGGTCGAGTTCGGCGAGAATCGAATCCACCGAACGGGCCCGATTACCGATCACCCGATCGTTGGCCCGCGACAAGTGCTCGTTGCCGTCGTCCTCGTCGGGCTGCGAGAGTTCCGACGGCAACGGGGACGGGTCGGACGGGACCTCGTGGTCGCGTCGCCCTTCGGCGCCCGCGTGATTGGCGTCGCCGTGCACGTCGACCCCGCTCTGCCATTCGGCGATCTGTTCGAATTCCCTGCCGAACCAGTCGACGATGGCCCCGGCGCGGTCGCACGAGAGCGGTGCGGACCACAAATCGATGTCCTGATCGGACTTCACCACGAACTCGTCGGCGAATCCGAGGGAACCGCGCGCCTCCGCTCCGTCGACCAACGCCACTTCGAGACGGAAGTCGCCGACGACCCGTCGGGCCGCGGCATGGTGGAGTGCCGCGACACTCGGCACGGGCACCCGCGGCACCAACCCCACGTAACTGGTCGCCACCAACCGCGGACCCATGTGGTCCTCCTCCCGTCGCCTCAGTTCGACCACGTAGCGACGACCCTCGTGCCGATAGGCGACCCGACCCGGGTGCGCCGGATCGAAAGGTTCGACGCTCCCCAGTCGACGGGCGTCGGCTCGCAGTGACGCGAGGTGGTGCAGGAGATGGATGGCTTCGGTGTCGGAGACGTTCATGTGAGGGTGAAACGACCGCGGAACCCCGGATTGTGATCCGTCGTGCCGACATCTTCCCGACGGTTCCTGATGGTCCCTGATGGTCCCTGATGGTCCCCGGTAGTCCCCGATACCCTCCCGAACGTGTTCACGGGCATCGTCGAGGAACTGGGTTGGGTCGTCGACAGTCGCCCGATCGACACCGAATGGGGACCCGGTCGGCGCGTTCGCATTCGCGCCAGCGTCGTGCTCGAGGGCTCGGGACTCGGGGCATCCATCGCCGTGAACGGAACCTGTCTCACCCTCGTGGAGTCCGGAACCGACGCCGAGGGTTCGTGGTGGGACGCGGACGTGAGCGAGGAAACCCTCGCCCGCACCACGATCGGATCCCTCTCCGCCGGCGATCGGGTGAACCTCGAGCGCCCCATGGCGCTCGGCGAACGCCTCGGCGGACACATCGTTCTCGGCCACGTCGACGGTGTCGGCGAGGTGGTGTCGCCGGCCCCCGATCTCGTCGTGCGCGTGCCGCGTCACCTGATGCGCTACCTCGTGGAGAAAGGCTCGGTCACCGTCGACGGCATCAGCCTCACCGCGTTCGGACTCGGCGACGACAACTTCCGCGTGGCGGTGATCCCGCACACCGCCGAGGTCACCACGCTCGGCCACCGACCCGCCGGATCCCGCGTGAACCTCGAGATGGACGTGCTCGCCAAGCACATCGAACGGCTCGTCGACCCGCACCTGCGCTGACGCGTCGCAACGGGACGTCGACCACCGAGAGCCCTCCACTAGCGTGCTCGCCGTGACCATCGACCCGCGACTCACCGAACTGCGCTCGCGCATCGACGATCTCGACCGCCGCCTCGTCGAGATCCTCGCCGAGCGAATCGTGGTGTGCGAAGAAGTCGCGCGCGTGAAGGAGTCGACCGACATCCCCGTGATCCAACCCGACCGGGTGCGCGAGGTCATCGGCCAACGCCGCCAGTGGGCCATCGACTCCGGAGCCGATCCCGATTTCGTCGAACAAGTGCTGCGCACCGTGCTCGCCGAGACGCACCGCATCGAGGTCGCTGGTCGGCGCGCCGATGCCGCCCCCGACAAATCGGCCACTCCGGAGGGCATCCGCTCGGCCATCGACACCGTCGCCAGTCGCATCGACCACGTGGTGGTGGCGGTTCCCGACCTGGCGTCGGCCCTCGAACGCTTCACTCAACACCTCGGCTTCCATCGAGCCGACGTGGCCGACCATCGACCCGGGGTGGCGGCCGTCGAGGCCGGCGGGGTCGCCGTGGTGTTGGTGTCGCCCGAGGCCGGACCCGCGGTGGCCCGCCACATCGCCGAACATGGGCCGGGTCTGCACCACGTGGCGGTCGACGTGCTGAACGCCGGCTACGCGCGGTCCGCCTTGGCCGCCCTGGTGCCGGCACCCGACATGACTCCCCTCGTCGTCGACGCCGCCGGCCACGAGCAGTTCTTCACCCTGCGCGACCCGGCCACGGGCGTGCAGTTCGGCTTCATCTCCCGCACCGGGCACCGGGTGGGACTGGCCACCGACAACGCGCTCCTTGCGTTCGGTGAGCCTCCGGTGGCGTAGGCTCACCTCGCACGACTCAAGGGCCCGGGGGCTCGTCTCGCACGCCTCCCACACCCGTCGCGCGCTGGCACACAACCGAGCCGACGAACCCTCGAGGTTCGTCCCGTTCACGAAGGATCGTCATGTCGCGCCAGCGCTTCCATGTGTCCCGTCCGGGGACACCGTTCGCCCATCTCGTCGACCAACCACTCGACACCATCATGTCGACGGCCCGCGCGGTTCGCGATCGCCACCACGGGTCCCGCGTCACCTATTCGCCCAAGGTGTTCATTCCTCTCACCATGCTCTGCCGCGACACCTGCGGTTACTGCACCTTCGCCCAGCCGCCGGCTCGGCTGGAGAGCCCGTATCTGTCGCCCGACGAGGTGCTGGCCATCGCCAGACAAGGCGCCAAGTTGGGATGTCACGAGGCGCTCTTCACGCTCGGCGAGGCGCCCGAGGAGCGGTACACGATCGCGCGCGAGTGGCTCGACGCACACGGATACCGCTCGACCGTCGACTACCTCGTGGCGATGTGCCGGTTGGTGCTCGACGAAACCGGTCTGCTTCCCCACGCCAACGCCGGCGCGCTCGATGCCCACGATCTGGCCGCGCTCCGGGCCGTGTCGCCGAGTCAGGGAATGATGGTCGAGTCGTTGCGCGACGACCTCTCGTGCCATCGCGGCGCACCCGACAAGACACCCGAGCGCCGTCTCGCCACCCTCGAAGTGGCGGGCGAACTGCGCATTCCGTTCACCACCGGCATCCTGGTCGGCATCGGCGAGACCCGCGCCGATCGCCTCGACGCACTGGCCGCCATCGCCGAGTCGCATCGTCGCCACGGACACGTACAGGAGGTGATCGTGCAGAACTTCCTGCCCAAGCCGCGCACCGGCATGCAGAACGAAGCACCCTGCCCGCAGGACGAGTTCCTGTGGTCGATCGCCGCTGCTCGCCTGGTGTTGCCTCCCGAGATTCATCTGCAGGCGCCCCCGAATCTCTCCGACGACTTCGGCGTTCTGCTGGACGCCGGCATCGACGACTGGGGTGGCGTCTCGCCGGTCACCGCCGATCACGTGAACCCCGAGCGACCCTGGCCCGATCTCGACCGCCTGCGGGAGGTCACCGAGGCTCGGGGCAAGGTGCTGGCGCCGCGCCTCACCGTGTATCCGGAGTTCGTCGGCGGCGCCAACAACCTCGGGCTCGCGCCCAATCGGTGGATCGACGACTCGCTGCGCTTCGCGGTTCTCGACCGCAGCGACGCCGAGGGACTGGGCCGCGACGATCCGGGCGCGGTGTGGCCCGAGAAGGTGACGGCCGCCGACGTCGTGCACGACGGTGCCGAGGTGGTGCTGGTCGGACATCGCAGCACCGCGTGGTACAGCGGAGCCAACAACGCCCCGCCGACGCTCGTTCCCGGATCGCACGGACACGGATCGCACGGACACGGATCGCACGGACACCGTCGGTCGCGCGTCGACGAGATCGTCGACGGCCATCGGGCCGGACACGAACTCGGCGAGGACGAGATCGTCGCGTTGTTCGCCGCTCGCGGACCCGAGGTCGTGCGCGTCGCCGAATACGCCGACCAACTCCGACACGAGACCGTCGGCGACGTGGTCACCTGGGTGCACAACCGCAACATCAACTACACCAACGTGTGCACCTTCAAGTGCAAGTTCTGCGGCTTCTCGAAGGGCCCGTTGTCACTCAACCTGCGGGGCACGCCGTATCTGCTCACCCTCGACGACATCGCGCGCCGGGCTGAGGAAGCTTGGAACATGGGCGCCACCGAGGTCACGTTGCAAGGTGGCATCCACCCCGACTTCGACGGCGATTACTACCTGCACGTCACCCAGGCGGTGAAAGATGCCGTGCCCGAGATGCACGTGCACGGCTTCACCGCGCTCGAGATCACCGAGGGTGCGCGCCGCAATGGCGAGGAACTGCGCTCCTACCTCTCCCGCATGAAGGAGGCCGGACTGGCCTCGTTGCCCGGCACGGCGGCCGAGATCCTCGACGATTCCGTCCGCGCGGTGCTGTGCCCCGACAAGGTGAACACCGAGGAATGGCTCGAGTGCCATCGGGCGGCCCACGAGGTCGGACTGCACTCCAACATCACGATCATGTACGGATCGGTGGAGGACCCGGGGGCGTGGGCCCGCCACATGATCCGCACCCGCGAGCTGCAGAAGATCACCGGCGGCTTCACCGAGTTCATTCCGCTCCCCTTCGTGCACATGGCGTCGCCCATCTATCTGCAGAAGAAGTCGCGCCGAGGTCCCACCTTCCGGGAGACGGTGTTGATGCACGCCATCGGTCGCGTCGTGTACCACGGACTCATCGACAACGTGCAGGTGAGTTGGGTGAAGATCGGCGTGGCCGGAGCGCGGCAACTGCTGCGTGCGGGCTGCAACGACCTCGGCGGGACGCTGATGGACGAGAACATCAGTCGCGCCGCGGGGGCCAACCACGGTCAGAAGATGACCGAGGAATCGTTCGCGTCGCTCGCCTCACCGCTCGGTCGCACCCTCGTGCAACGCACCACCGGCTACGCGTTGGTCGGCGCCTGACGATTCGGCCGGCTCAGCCGCGATCGATCTCGGAGTAGCGAGCGATCTCGCGCTCCAGATCGAGCGGCTCGATGATCGCCTCGTTTTCCATGTCGCCCCACCGCTCGGGCGGCACCGCCCACATGATCTCGAACTCGTTGCCGTCGGGATCGACCGCGTAGAGACTCTTGCTCACGCCATGGTCGCTCGCTCCCACCAGCGCTCCGACCTCGGCCAGACGACGTCGATAGCCGTCCAGTTCGACGACCGTCCCGACCTGCCAGGCCACGTGATACAGACCCACCGCTCCGCCGCGGCCCGCCGGGTTGTCGACGGCGCGGGGTCCGGCGAAGAAGGCCACGTCGTGATGGTTGTCGGACGCCTCGGCGCGCAGGAAGAGAAAGCGTCCGGCCGGATCCTCGATCACCACCCGGAAGCCGAGCACGTCGCAATAGAAGCGTCTGGTGTTTGCGACGTCGCGAACGTAGAAGACGGCGTGATTCAAACGCGAGATCGGCACGACGTCACCTTTCGGTCAGCGCGGACCGCGCCGCGATGATGTCGTTCCGCAACTGCGATCTCAACTCGTCGAGACCGGCGAACTTCCGCTCGCCACGCAATCTTCGGACGAAGGAAAGACGCGCCCGTTCGCCGTACAGGTCGACTCCGTCGACGTCGAGCAGATGGGCCTCCACCAACGACATCGGCGCGTTCTCGTAGAAGGTCGGACGTCGGCCGACGTTCACCGCGGCCGGAAAAGGCTCCGACAGACCGTCGGCGTTCTCGCGCACGTACCACGCCGCGTACACGCCATCGGCGGGCAGGCAGATCTCGGCCGGCACCTCCACGTTGGCGGTGGGAAAGCCAATGGTGCGACCCCGTTGGTCGCCCCGCACCACCGTGCCCCGGATCTCGTGCCGTCGACCCAACATGCGCTCGGCTCCATCCAGATCGCCCTCGTGCAGGGCCCGGCGGATCGCCGTCGAACTCGAGACCGTCCCGTTCGACTCGATCAATCGAATCGGCTCGACGGCGAAGCCGTGACGCTCTCCCGATCGAACCAACAATTCCACGTTGCCCTCGCGGCCCCGACCAAAGTGAAAGTCCGCTCCCACCAGGATCGTTCGAACTCCCAACACCCCGACGAGCACCCGCTCCACGAAATCCTCGGCCGACTCGGCGGCTTGGGCGGCGTCGAACGGCACGACGGCCGCCGCGTCGACCCCGGTCGCGGCCAAGAGATCGAGCTTCTGACGGTGGTCGGTGAGCAACTTCGGTGCCGACTCCGGACGGACCAGTGCAGCCGGATGTCGATCGAAGGTGACGACGACCGATCGCAATCCGTCACGCTCGGCCCGCTCGACCACTTGCTCGATCACGGCTCGGTGTCCGATGTGCAGACCGTCGTAGGCGCCGATGGTGACCACGCTTCCCTCACCGGCCCACGCCGCACGCGAGAAGTCCTCCAACACCAGCACGAAACGACACGCTACTGACCGCCTCCCGTCCCACGTGGAGCCGATCAGGTGGCGAGATTCACCGCCGGACGCGCCCAACCGTCGCCCACCCGTTCGTTGGCGAAGGCCTCGTAGACGGCGAGCAATCGATCGCCCCGGAACACCGCCCACGGACCCGGACCGGCGGCGGCGAGTCGGCCGAGCGCCAGCAGACCACCGGTGGCGATGCGATCCACCTCGTCCTCGTCCACCTCGAAACGGGTGAGCGCTCGCACGGCCGCACGCACCGGTAGCAGGACTTCGGGGGAAATCGCGTCGACCGCTGCCGCCCGCGACAGGTCGAACGAGCCCACCGAGGTGCGCCGCAAGTCGCGCAGATGAGCACCACCCCCGAGGAAGCGTCCGAGATCGGCGGCCAACGACCGGATGTAGGTGCCCGACGAACAACTCACGTCGAGATCGACGAGATTCCCGCGAATCGCGATCACCCGACACGAATGCACCGTGACCGCCCGAGGTTCGAGTGCGAGTTCGACCCCCTCGCGCGCCAACTCGTGCAGACGGCGGCCGTCCACCCGGATGGACGACACCATCGGCGGCACCTGCCTGATGTCACCGACCAATCGTTCGTCGATCAAGGTCTGCAGATCACCGACGTCGAGCCCGGCGATCACCGCCGACATCTCGTGCTCGCGAATCGTCTCGCCGGAGGCGTCCAACGTGTCGGTCTCGCGACCGAGAACCACCGTGCCGGTGTACGACTTGGAGGAGTGTGGCGCGGTTCCGTCGGAGGGAACCAAGTCGATGAACCTCATCAGCCGGGTGGCATCCCCGACTCCGAGCACGAGCACGCCGGTGGCATCGGGATCGAGCGTCCCGGCGTGCCCGATCTTGCGCTCGCCGAGCGAGCGACGTGCCGCGTCAACCACGTCGTGACTCGTCATCCCGGCGGGCTTGTCGACCACGAGGCATCCGTGCACCCGAGCCGGTCGGCGACGCGCCACGGGTCGCTCAGACTTCGTCGTGCCGAGCGGGGCTGGGGTTCTCGCGCAGGATGCGGTCGATGCGCTCGGCTGACCGGATGACGTCGTCGGGTCGGAACGAAATGATCGGGGTCTTCTTGGCGCGAACCTGCCGACCGATGGAGCCCTGCAGACGGATGCGATGTTCGGCGAAGGCCTCGAGGATCGGTGCGTCACCCTCCTCGCCGGCGAGGGAATCGAAATAGACAATCGCCCGATTCATCTCGCTGTCGACCTCCACGCGGGTCACCGCGACGAAGGAGAGTCGCTCGTCGTCGATGCGAACGAGTTCCTCGGCGACCACCTCGCGCAACGTTTCACCGAGTCGCACCGCTCGGGGATACGAGTGCCCCGCACCCGACGATCGCTTCGGGGATCGTCCACGCGCCATGGGGCGAGATTATCGGCGACCCTTCGGGAGGGTCGCGATACGTCGGTCCTCAGTCGAAGACCGGTGTCGCCCGCAACGAACGCTTCAACTCGGCGACCCCCGGTGTCGTGGCCACGACCTCCACCGCGTCCCAGAGACGCAGGGCCTCGGCACCCCGTGGAATGCGGGCGATCACGGGACCGAAGAACGAACCCTCGTCGTCGGCACCGGGCCGGAACGTGAGAATCGGGGTACCGACGTCGCGACCCGTGCGACCGAGAGCGACCTCGGTGTCGGAGGCGATGCGATCGTCCCACGACTCGTCGAACGCCGACTCCACGAGGGACCTCGACAGTCCGGCGATGTCGAGGCATTCCCCGACGTACGCCTCGGTGCTGGCGGCGAAATCGTCGCGTCGACGCTTCACGTGTCCCTCGGTTCCGATCGCGGAATAGAGACGGCCGACGGCCTCGTTGCCGAGTTCGGCGTCGATTCGGGCCGCCACCCGCAACGACTCGTGACCCATGGCGTGCCAGCGCTTGTACTGGTCGGTGTACCAGTCGGCGGTGTTACCGGCGTTCAGCAACTTGAGCGAGATGAATCGCCAACGAACGTCGTACGATCGCAACGACCTCACCTCCTCCACCCAACGCGAGGTGATCCAGGCCCACGGGCACACCGGGTCGAAAAAGAACTCGAGGTCGCTCACGTCGGGCTCCTTCCGGTGTCGTTCGTCCCGATCAGGTACGAACGATCAACTTGTCTTCGTAGGTCTCGATGAGATCGCCCTGCTTCAGATCCTGGAAGTCGGACAATCCGATACCGCACTCGAAGCCCTCGCGAACCTCACGCACGTCGTCCTTGAACCGACGCAACGACTGAATGGCGCCCTTCCAGATGATGACACCGTCGCGGAGGAAGCGGACCTTGCTGCCACGCGTGATCTGCCCGGTGCGCACGTAGCAACCGGCGATCGCGCCGATCTTGGGCACCCGGAAGATCTCGCGGACCTCGGCTTCGCCGGTGACGACTTCTTCGTACTCCGGAGCGAGCATGCCCACCATGGCCGCTTCGATGTCCTCGAGCAGCTTGTAGATCACTTCGTAGGTGCGGATCTCGACCTTCTCGGATTCGGCCAGGTCGCGCGCCTTGCGGTCGGGACGCACGTTGAATCCGATGATGGTGGCGTTGGTGGCGCTCGCGAGCGAGATGTCGTTCTCGGTCACTCCGCCCACCGCGCGGTGGACGAACGCCAACTTGACCTCGTCGCGCTCGAGTCGTCGCAAACTCTCGGTGACGGCCTCCAGTGATCCCTGAACGTCGGCCTTCACGACCAGGTTCAGCGTGGCGACCTCACCAGCCTGAATCTGTGTGAAGACGTCCTCGAGTTTCACGCCGCGCTGCACGCGCGCGTCGCCGCGCTGGGCCTTGGCCCGCTGTCGCTGCTCGCGCGCCTCGCCGACGGTGCGCGCGGTGCGCTCGTCGGGAGCGACACGGAACTCGTCACCGGCATTCGGCACGGTCTGCAGACCGAGCACCTGCACGGGCGACGACGGACCGGCCTCTTTCACCTGCTGACCATTGTCGTCGATCATCGCGCGAACGCGACCCCACGCACCGCCAGCCACGATCGGATCGCCGACCTTCAGGGTTCCCTTGTCGACCAGGATCGTGGCGACGGGACCACGACCGGTGTCGAGGTTGGCCTCGAGCACCACGCCCTTGGCACGACCGGTGGGATTGGCGGTGAGCTCCTCGACTTCGGCGACCAAGGTGAGCTGCTCGAGCAGATCGTCGACGCCGAGTCCTTGCTGGGCGGCCATCTCGACGCAGATCGTGTCGCCACCCCACGACTCGGGCACCAGTTCCTGTTCGGCCAACTGGGCGAGCACGCGCTGAACGTCGGCGTTCTCCTTGTCGACCTTGTTGATCGCCACCACGATCGGCACCTCGGCCGCGCGGGCGTGGCTGATGGCCTCGATGGTCTGGGGCATGACACCGTCGTCGGCGGCGACCATCAACACCACGATGTCGGTGACCTGCGCTCCCCGGGCGCGCATCTTCGTGAACGCCGCGTGTCCCGGGGTGTCGATGAACGTGATCGGGTGACCGTCCTTCAACACCTGATAAGCGCCGATGTGCTGGGTGATTCCTCCGGCTTCGCCGGCCACCACGTTGGCGTTGCGGATCCGGTCGAGCAGAGTCGTCTTTCCGTGGTCGACGTGGCCCATCACGGTGATCACCGGGGGACGCAACGCCTGAGCCTCCTCGATGTCGTCGTCGGAGTCGTCGAACAGAGCCTGCAGCTCCATCTCCTCCTGCTGGCCGGGTTCGACGAGCAGAATCTCGGCGCCGATGTCGAGGGCGAACAACTCCATCTGCTCGTCCGACAGGGTCATGGTGGCGGTCACCATCTCGCCGTTCTTCATGAGGAACCGCACGACGTCGGCCGCGGTGCGGTTCAGTTTCGGGGCGAACTCCTGCGCCGAGACTCCGCGCTCGATGACGACGACGCCCTCGGGCACCGGGGCGTTCGACTCCGAATACCTGATCTCACCGGGCTGCAGTTCTTCCTCACCGCGACGACGCCGGCGACCGCGGGGAGCCCGTCGGCCACCACTCGGGCGCGGACCACCACCGGGACGCCCCGGACCGCCGCCGGGACGGCCACCGGGGCCACCACCGGGACGCGGGCCACCGAAACCACCACCGGGGCGCGGACCACCGGGGCCACCGGGGCGCGGACCACCGAAACCACCGGGGCGCGGACCACCGGGGCCACCACCAGGCCGCGGACCACCGAAACCACCGGGGCGCGGACCACCCGCGGGACGAGGACCGCCGGGCGGCGGCGGCACGATGCGCGTGGGACGAGGACCACCCGGGGGCGGCGGCAACGGTCGACCGGTCGGACGTGGCGGCGGCGGAGGCGTGGGACGACCCACGGGAGGACGAGGAGCGTCGGGGCGCGGCGACAACGGCGGCCGAGGAATGTCACGCGTGGTGTCGCGTCCGGAGATCACCCGACTGGACACCACTTTGGTCTCGGGTCTCGTCTCGGGTCTCGTCTCGGGCTTGGGCGCGGACGACGCGGCCGGACGATCCGCGCTCGGTTCGGGTTTCGGAGCGGCCGGTGGTGTCGCCACCGGGGCCTCCGACGGCGTGCTCGGCGCGACCGCCGGAGCTTCGGCGGCGTCGACGTTCGCGGGCGCGGTGTCGCCAGCCGATGATGTCGCGGCCGATGATGTCGCGACCGATGTCGTTGCGGCTGATGTCGTTGCGGCTGATGTCGTTGCGGCCTTGGCGGTCGTCTTCTTCGCCGGAGCGGCCTCGTCGCCCTCGGCGGCGTCCTTCTTGGTCGACTTCTTGGCCGCCTTGGGTTCCTCGGGCACCACCTCGCGGACGAGTCCGCGCTCGTTGGCGGTCTGCTCGATCATGTCGGCGAACACCGGCTGCAACGAACTCGCCGGGCCCTTCACCGGAATGGTGAGGCTGGAGGCGAGGTCGACCAGCTCGCCACTGGTCATGCCGAGCTTCTTGGCCAAATCGCTGACTTTGATCTTCTTCTCGGCCATTCGGCTACTGGTTCCTCACGTCATCGGCCGGCGAGCCGGCTTCGCATTCTGCCACGGTCGCGACCGAGGAGGACTCTTCCCCGATCACACGGTTAGGAACCTGCGTGTTCCGCAGGGTTTCGACGAGTTCGGCCAACGTCCGGGCATCGGTCGATCGCCGCCAGGCGCGCGCGAATCCCCCGGAGCGACCGGCCGATTCGGCGCAGTTCACCGAACACACCCACGCGCCCCGACCCGCCGACGAGTTCGAAACCCGACCCGGATGCACGCATCGGGTCAAAGCGTGCGCCGGATGCCGTCGGCGGCATCCCACGCAGGTGCGCATCGGAGTCGACGACGACGTCAGGACGGGTTCTCCTGATTGCGCTTGGCCTGCCGGGCCCGGACTTCTTCCTGCGCCTCGAGGTTCACCTGTTCGGCCTGTTCGCGGGTCAGCACGCGATCGTCTGCGGTGTAGAAGAGGTAATCGCCGGACTCGCCGTCGAACTTCCACTCACCCTCGAGTTGCCGGGTCTCGGGGAGGCCCAATTTCTCGTTGCGGTCGTTGGTCTCGCTGATGCAGTTGAGGTGCACACCGGTGAGACGCGACGCCAGACGCGAGTTCTGACCGCCCGTCCCGATGGCGAGGCTCAACTGGTTGTCGGGAACCACGATGGTGGCCGACGTGCCGTCCTCGCTCAGACGAACCTCGGTGACCTTGGCCGGCGAGAGCGCCGACTTGATGTACTCCACCATGTCGTCGGAGAAAGGAATGATGTCGATCTTCTCTTGGTTGAGTTCGTTGACCACCATGCGCACCCGACTGCCGCGGGCACCCACGCACGCTCCGACCGGATCGATGTTGTTGTCGTTCGACCACACGGCGATCTTGGTGCGGTGACCGGGTTCGCGCGAACAGGCCTTGATCTCGACGACGCCGTCGGCCATCTCGGGAACCTCGAGATCGAAGAGGCGCTTCACCAGACCCGGATGGGTGCGGCTCACGATGATCTGCGGGCCCTTGGCGGTGCGGCGCACCTCGACGATGTAGGCCTTCATCCGACTGCCCTTCTCGGCGCGCTCGTTGATGACCTGCTCGGTCTGGGGCATGAGCGCCTCGACGCGGCCGAGATCGAGCAACGCGAATCGGTTGTCGATCTGCTGGATGATGCCGGTGACGATGTCGCCCTCGCGGTTCGCGTACTCCTCGAACTTGCGATCGCGTTCGGCCTCGCGGATTCGCTGACCCATGACCTGACGGAAGGTCTGGGCCGCGATGCGTCCGAGTTCGCCCTTGTTGGGGGTGTCGTCGCGCGGGTTGATCCAGTTGCCGTCCTCGTCGATGTCGTAGGCGGTGAAGGTGATGTCGAGAGTCTCCGGGTCGAGTCCCACTTCGACCTCCTCGGCGGCCCCGGGTCGCCGCTTGTAGGCGGTCGCCAACGCGTCGACGAGAACCTGCAGCAATTCGTCGACGGAGATGTTCTTCTCCGCCGCCAACATGCGAACGGCTTCGGCCATGTCGAGGTTGCTCATGACTTGTCTCCTGATTTCTTGGACTGAGTGGATCGCTTGCGTGCCGGGGACGAAGAGTCTGCCGTGGGTCGAGCCTTCTTCGACGCCGCGGGTCGACCCTTGGATCCCGGTTTCGGGGCCGCGCCCCACACGAACACCGTGCGGGCGCGATCGATCTGGGAGTAGGCGATGGAACGCTCACCGTCGTCGGCGAGCACCACGATCCCCTGGTCGTCGGCGCTCACCAGCACTCCGGTCACCCGGCGCTCGTCGTTTACGACGTCGCGGAGCCGGACGTTGACCGTTTTCCCGACCTCGCGTCGGAAGTGGTGCGGAGTGCGCAGGTTCCGTTCGAGACCCGGACTCGACACCTCGAGGGTGTAATGGCCCGGAATCGGATCGGAGTGGTCGAGTTCGCGCGACACGAGACGCGTGCACTGCGACAGGGCGTCGACGTCGACTCCTCCGGGCGAACCGGGCGGAGTGTCGACCGTGATCTTCAACAGTCCGGCGCCGAACTCGAGGTCGTAGAGATCGAGGCCGAGGTCGGCGACGATGGGAGCCACGAGGGTGTGGAGCCGACGAACCACGGCCGACTCGGAAGCCTGATCCATCGGTTCGTCCTCCTCTCCTGACTCGCGGTTCTCGTCGTCGACCAGGCCCGGGCCCGGGGAGCCGACGGCTCCTGACGAGGACCCCCTGAGACTGAAAAAGACGTGGGCGTACACCCACGTCTTCGGCGGTCCCGGGGTACCCGGATCTGAAAGACCCGAAGAGCATACAGGGGTCGGCACTAACCTTCCCCCGTGCTCAGGATGTCGACGCTCTTCGTCCGCACCCTTCGCGAGAACCCCTCCGATGCCGAGGTGCCGAGCCACCAGCTTCTCCTGCGGGCCGGGTACATCCGCCGAGCCGCTCCGGGCGGATTCACCTGGTTGCCGCTCGGCTGGGCGGTGTACCGCAACGTCGAGCGGATCGTCCGCGAGGAAATGGACGCCTCCGGATTCCAGGAGGTGCACTTCCCCGCCCTGCTTCCCCGCGAGCCCTACGAGGCCACCAACCGCTGGACCGAGTACGGCGACAACCTGTTCCGGCTGAAGGACCGTCGCGGTGCCGACTTCCTGCTCGGCCCGACCCACGAGGAGATGTTCACCCTTCTCGTCAAGGATCTGTATTCGAGTTACCGCGATCTGCCTCTCGTGATCTACCAGATCCAGACCAAGTACCGAGACGAGGCTCGTCCGCGCGCCGGACTTCTACGTGGTCGCGAGTTCGTGATGAAGGATTCGTACAGCTTCGACATCGACGACGACGGTCTCGCCCGCAGTTACGAAGCCCACCGCGACGCCTACATCCGCACCTTCGAACGACTCGGTCTTCCGTTCGTCATCGTGTCGGCGATGTCCGGGGCCATGGGCGGCTCCAAGAGCGAGGAGTTCCTCGCTCCGCTCGAGGTCGGTGAGGACACCTTCGTGCGCTGCGATTGCGGATTCGCGGCCAACACCGAAGCGGTCGCCGTGCCCTCTCCGGAGCCCGTCGACGCCACCGATGCCCCGCCGGCCGTCGCGCACGACACACCCGGCACGCCGACGATCGCCACCCTCGTCGACCTCCTCAACGAACGCGCCGAACTCGCCCGCACCGACCGTCCATGGACGGCGGGCGACACCTTGAAGAACGTTCTGGTGATGCTGCGTCATCCCGACGGTCGCCGCGAGCCCTTGGCCGTCGGAGTTCCCGGCGACCGCGAGGTCGACATGAAGCGCCTCGAGGCCCAGGTCGCTCCGGCCGAGCCGGAACCGTTCGTCGAGGAGGACTTCGGGCGACATCCACCACTCGTGAAGGGATACATCGGACCGACCGTGCTCGGATCGGCGTCGGCGTCCGGAATCCGCTATCTCGTCGACCCCCGTGTCGTGGCCGGTTCGCGCTGGGTCACCGGCGCCAACGCGGCCGGTCGTCACGTGGTCGATCTGGAGTGCGGTCGCGATTTCGTGCCCGACGGAACGATCGAGGCCGCCGAGGTGCGCGCCGGCGATCCGTGTCCGGCGTGTGCCGGCTCGAATCGCGCCGGCCGACTCGAGATGGCCCGGGGTATCGAGATCGGACACATCTTCCAGTTGGGGCGCAAGTACGCCGAAGCCCTCGGACTCACCGTCCTCGACCAGAACGGCAAGCAGGTCGTGGTCACGATGGGTAGTTACGGCATCGGCGTTTCCCGGGCCGTGGCGGCCATCGCCGAAACATCGGCCGACGAACTCGGGTTGTGCTGGCCGCGTGCCGTGGCCCCGGCCGACGTCCATCTCGTGATCGCCGGCAAGGGCGGCGACGACATCTCCGCCGAGGCCGAACGCATCGCCGCCGAACTCGACTCCCGGGGAGTGCGCGTGCTCCTCGACGACCGCACCAATGTCTCGCCGGGAGTGAAGTTCAAGGACGCCGAACTCATCGGCGTGCCCACCATCGTCATCGTCGGCAAGGGTCTGGCCGACGGAGTCGTCGAAGTCCGCGACCGGGCCTCCGGCGACAAGTCGTCGATTCCGGTGGCCGACATCGTCGATCACGTTGCACGACTGGTGCTCGCCCACCCCACTTCCAGCCCGATTTCCTCGGGAGGCTGACCGTGCGCCTCGTCCGCGGAGTGGTGCAGCACTACGCCTGGGGTCACGAGTCGGTGATTCCGCAGTTGCTCGGCCTGCCACCCGACGGTCGCCCGTGGGCCGAGATGTGGTTCGGTACGCACCTCGGCGGTCCGGCCAAGGTGTTCGAGATCGACGATGCGTCGTCGGTGATCGACGGCGATGCCCTCGCCCTCGACCCGCAGGGCGCCACCCGCGTGTTGACCCGCCGCCGAACCGTCGAGGACGACTCGGGAGGTTTGTCGGTCCCCCTCGTGTCGGTGTCGGGAGAACTTCCGTATCTGCTCAAGGTTCTTGCGGCCGCCCAACCGCTGTCGTTGCAGTCGCACCCCTCGGAACGCCAGGCCCGCGAGGGCTACGCCCGCGAGAACCGACTGGGAGTCCCGGTCAGCAACTCGCGTCGCATCTATCGCGATCCCTTCGCCAAGCCCGAGTTGATCTGCGCGCTCGGCCGTTTCGAGGCGCTCTGTGGTTTCCGCGATCCGGTCGAGACCGTTCCGTTCCTCCACGAGATCGGCGGTGGCGCCTCGGTGATCGCCCGACATCTCACCGACTTCGGACTCGGCCGTACCGTCCAGTTCCTCTTCTCGGGTGGCGACGACATCCGTCCCCTCCTCCACGACGTCGTGGCCGCCTGCGCCAACCACGACTCCGATTCCGCGTCGTGGGCGGTTCGACTCGCCGACGCGTACCCCGACGATCCGGCGGTCGCCGTGACCCTGCTCATGAACCACGTCGTGCTCCTACCGGGACAGGCCCTGTTCCTCGGCCCGGGCAATCTCCACGCCTACCTGTCGGGCATGGGTATCGAAGTGATGGGCTCGAGCGACAACGTCGTGCGATGCGGACTCACCAACAAACACGTCGACGTCAACGAACTCCTGTCGACCGTCGATCCGGTGGTTCTGGCCGATCCGGTGCTCAAGGCCACACCGGTGCGTCGAACCCGCGCCGGGAAACTCTGGCGCTTCGAGACTCCCCCCGCACCTTTCGTCCTCTCGGTGCACCAGATCGACGGCGAGGAGACCCTTCACGCCGACTCCCGCGAACTCGTTCTCTGTGGAATCGGCAGCACCGATCGGCTGCGGCGCGGCGAAGTCACGTTCCTGCGACCCGGCGAGGAGATCACCCTCGACGGCAAGGCGACCTTGTTCCGCGTGAGCGAACCCCTCGATCCCACGACCGAGGACTGACGACTGACGACTACTGCGTCTTGCGGCGGATCTCGACGATCCGCTCGTCGGAGTGGTTCGCGTCGTCACCCTTGGCGTCGAGCAGTGCCGAGCGATCCTTGGCCGCTTCGCGCTCGGCGCGCTCGGTGTCGACCCGCGCCACGGCCGCCTCGACCCCGTGTTCATGGATGAACTCGGCCCACTCGACGAGAGCCTCGACCATCTCGGACTCGGGAACGACGGCGACGTTGCGTCCCTTCACGAAGAGATGTCCGCGCTTGTTGCCCGCGGCGATGCCGATGTCGGCGTCACGGGCCTCGCCCGGACCGTTGACCACGCAACCCATCACCGCCACCTGAAGCGGAATCTCGCGATCACCGAACGCTTCCATCGCCCGTTTCGCGACATCGATCACGTCGATCTCGGCCCGACCACAACTCGGACAGGCGATGAGGTCGACGTTCTTCCGCTCGCGCAATCCCAGCGACTCCAACAACTGCCGTCCGGCCCGGGCCTCCTCGACGGGATCGGCCGTGAGGCTGTAGCGGATGGTGTCGCCGATGCCCTCCAGCAACAACGTGGCGATTCCCGCGGTGGCCTTCAGTAATCCAGCCGGCGGAGGTCCGGCTTCGGTCACGCCGAGATGCAAGGGGTGATCGGTGACCTCGCTCAGTTGCCGGTACGCCTCGACCATCAGGGGAACGCTCGAAGCCTTCACGCTGATCTTGATCAGGTCGAAGCCGACCTCGTCGAAGTAGGCGATTTCGCGAAGCGCCGATTCGACCATCGCCTCGGGGGTCACCCGCCCGCCGTACTTGTCGTACAACTCGGGATCGAGCGAACCGCCGTTCACTCCGATACGAATCGGTATGCCACGGTCCCGGGCCTCGGCCGCCACCGCCTTGATGTGCTCGGGCCGCCGGATGTTCCCCGGGTTGAGACGCAACCCGTGTACTCCGGCCTCCATGGCCGCCAGAGCCATCCGGTACTGGTGGTGAATGTCGGCAATCACCGGAATCGGCGACCGGGGAACGATGCGCGCCAAACCCTCGGCGGCCTCGGTTTCGTTGCACGTGCAACGAACGATGTCGCATCCCGCGGCCGCCAACGCGTAGATCTGCTGCAACGTGCCCTCGACATCGGCGGTCTTGGTGATGGTCATCGACTGCACGGAGATGGGACTCCCCCCGCCCACCGGCACCTTGCCCACGTGGATCTGCCGGGTCGCGCGACGCGGATACCGCTCCGGAGAGTCTGGCTTCAGTTCCATGTCGTTCGGTCTCCGATGGTCAGAAGGGACGGGTGATGTCGAGATACAAGCCGGTGAACGTGAGAGCCAGGAGCAATGCGAGCACGACGACCGTCACCGGCCACATCTTCTCGACGTCGGCCCGATAGGCACGACCGCGCCGGGATCGGAGACGCTCGTAGGTGGCGATCGCGGCGTGACCGCCGTCGAACGGAAGCAAGGGCAGGAGGTTGAACAGCCCGACGAAGACGTTGATCGAGGCCAGAACCTCGAGCACCGCCCAGAATCCGAAGCGGTCGCCGATGTCGCCGGCGACCATCGTGACCCCGACCACCGTCGTGGGCCGCTTGGCGGGATCGGCATCCTCATTCGTGAGTTGATCCCACTGATTGAGGGGGTTGGCCACGGTGCCGATGCCGTCGACCGTCTGCCAGAAACCGTTGGCGAGGTCGCCGACGATGCGCCCCGTGGCATCGAGAGGTGACAGACGTTCGCGACCGAACGAGTTGGTGGACACGCCGACGAAACCGGGACGACTGGAGTCGGAGGTTCCAGCCGTCGACCCCGCCGAGGCTTCGGCCAACACGAGTTCGGCGCGGTACTCCTTTCCGTCCCTCGTCCAGAAGAGTTCCACCGAATCACCGGCCTCGAGCGATCTGATGCGGTTGCGCAACACGTCCGAACTGGTCACGACCACGTCGTCGATCCGCTCCACCACGTCGCCGGGTTGGAGACCGATGGCCGCGGCGGGAGTTCCCTCGCTCACCGCCATCACCTCGGCGCGGCCGGTTTCCTGGTAGCGACCACCGGCCACGTAGGTACCGAACAACAGCACCGCCGCGATGATGAAGTGCATCATCGAACCCGCGGTGATCACCAGCAGCCGCCACCGGTACGGCTTCGAGTAGTAGGCGACGTCCTCGTCACCGGGCTCGACCGGGTCGAGGTTGTTCATCCCGACGATGCGAACGAAGGCTCCGAGCGGAAGAGCCCGAACTCCGTACTCGACACCGCGACGATGGAAGCTCCAGACCCGTGGCCCGAAACCCATGAAGAACTGGGTTCGCTTCATGCCCGCCCAACCGGCGGTGACGAAGTGACCGACTTCGTGGAGGAAGACCGACACCAGCAAGCCGAGAACGACCAGGAGACTCCAGGGATTCTCGACACCGAGCCACACCAACAAACCACCGATCACCACCGCGGTCACGACACCCCGCGAACGTCCCGGACTCTCGGGTTCGGGGCGGTCCTCGGTGGAACCGCCCGCCATCATCTCCTCGCGCAGGGACTTGTACAGGGTCATGGGCGTCGGGGGCTCGCTTCTCGATCGAATCGCGCGGACCTTCAGTCCGCCGACTCCAGAACTTTACGAGCCGCGGCTCGGCCGCGCTCGTCGGCAGCCACGATGTCGTCGCTCGACAGCGTGCCCGGTGTCTCCACGTGGTGGTCCAGAGCCGACTCGATCACGGCCGGTATCTCGACCCAGGTGAGCCGTCCGGCCAGGAAAGCGTCGACGGCGATCTCGTTGGCCGCCGACAGGAACGCCGGGACGGTGCCACCGGCTCGACCGGCCCGGTACGCGAGGTCGAGACATCGGAACGTGTCCCGATCCGGAGCGGCGAAGTCGAGTCGCTCGAGACGCGTCCAGTCGATCCGACCGAAAGGAGTCGCGATCCGATCGGGATGGGCCAGCGCGTAGCCGATGGGGAGCCTCATGTCCGGCAGGCTCAACTGGGCCATCGTGCTCCCGTCGGTGAATTCGACCATCGAGTGAACGATCGACTGCGGATGCACCACGACCTCGATGCGGTCGTAGTCGACGTCGAACAACTCGTGCGCCTCGATCACCTCGAGACCCTTGTTCATGAGCGTCGACGAGTCGACCGTGATCTTCGGCCCCATGGCCCAGGTCGGATGGGCGAGCGCCTGTTCCACCGTGACCGATCGAAGTTCGTCGAGGGACCGACCGCGAAAGGGTCCGCCACTGGCGGTGAGAACGATCCGAGCGACTTCCGTCGCCGTTCGACGCGACGAGCGGAGGCATTGGTGCACCGCACAATGCTCGCTGTCGACCGGAACGATCTCGGCACCCGGCCTGGAACGCAAGGGCCGAACCACCGGTCCGGCGGCGATCAGGGACTCCTTGTTGGCCAGGGCCAGTCGCTTCCCCGCGGCGAGGGTGCTCAGCGTCACCGGAAGTCCGGCGAACCCCACCACCGCGTTCACGACGACGTCGGCCGGCTCGACCAGATCCTCGAGACGATCGACCACCGTGGCGAAGGGCAACGCGGCCGACACGGCGGCTCGCTGCGACGCATCGGCCACCGTCACCAACTCGGGCCGGAACTCGCGGGCCTGGGCGATGAGCACGTCGACCGAGGACGAGACGCCGAGCGCCACGACGCGGAACCGATCGGGTTCGGCGCGAACGACGTCGAGGGTCTGGGTGCCGATCGATCCGGACGAACCGGCGATCGCGACTCGCACCTCGGACACGGGGCGAGCGATCAGGAGGCGAACGGCTGCAGAACCTGCAGCAGGTACCACACGGCCGGGAGCACGAAGAGGAACCCGTCGAAGCGGTCGAGAAGTCCTCCGTGACCACGAACGATCGTGCCGAAGTCCTTGATCTCGAGGTTCCGCTTGAACATGCTCTCGACCAGATCGCCGAGCGGCGCGAACACCGCGATCACCAGAGCGAGGAGGAGAATCTCACCGAGATCGTTCCATGTGTCGCTCTGCATGCTGACCAACCACACCGCGACGAAGGTGGCCAAGGTTCCTCCGATGAGTCCTTCGACGGTCTTGTTGGGGCTGATCCACGAACGCAAGGGAGTGCGACCACCGGCGGCACCGGTGAACAGCGCGCCCACGTCGTTGGCCACGACACCGACGGCAAGGATGAAGAGCGTGTCGGTTCCGACGTCGGAGAGACCTCCGATGTTCGACACCGAGACGATGAGGGCCGCGAACGAACCCATGAGTCCGATCCACACGACAGCCAGGGTCGTGATGGCCATGTTCGGCAACGGACCCTGGAATCGGTCGGCTCCGACGAACGTGCCCGCCGACGCCGCGAAAGCGAGAAGCACCACCAACGGTAGGGCCGATTCGCCCATCCAATATGCGGCCAGGGGCGCGGAAACCGCCGCGACGATTCCGGTCAGGGTGGCGGGGTGGTATCCCTTTTCGGCGACCTTCTCGAAGAACTCGACGCTCGCCAGACCGCACACCAGAACCACGATCGCCAGAACCGCGACGGGCTTCCAGAGGATGGCCGCCATGAAAGCCGCCGCCATGATGAGGCCGACGGCCACCGCGGTGGGGAGATCTCGATCCGATCCACGACGCGCGGCGGCCGGCCGAGGACGGGGTTCGCGATCGGACGTCGGACCGGCGGACGGACGGGGACGCGCTCCGCTCGAGGTGCGACCACGCGGGTCGTCGTCGACCGCGACCCGGGAGGTGCGGCCGGTGTCGGAATCGCGACGGGCCGGCTGCGTGGCGTCATCGCGACGGGTGCCGCCGGTCGGCTCGCCGAGACGGACCCGGGGACGACTGCCACTCGTGTCGGCCGAGGCCGGACGGTCGGGGACGGGACGAGGAGCCGAACCCGAATACGAGTCCCAGATGTCGACATCGTCGTCGTCGACAGGCCCTGGGGTCGGGCGCGGGGTCGGGCGCGAGGTCGGGCGCGACGTGGGGCGCGAACCCGATGGTTCCTCCGGGAACAACGGTTCCATGTCGCCCGGTGCCGGTTCGGACCAGTCGGGCAACGGACCAGTGTCGGAGTCGCCGAACGAGACCGGGGCCTGCTCGTCGTCGGAGAAGCGAAGTTCGCCGAAATCGTCGTCGTCCTCGGAGTCTCCTCGGCGCCACGCGTCGTCGCTCATGACCAAACCTCCACCTATCGGTTCGTCGAGGTCGTCAGACCTCGAGCAGTTCCTGTTCCTTGCGGTTCACGGCCTGATCGATGGTCTCGACGTGGTCGTGGGTGATCTTCTCGAGTTCCTTCTCGGCCCGCTCGAGTTCGTCGGCCGAGATCTCGCCGTCCTTCTCGGCCGTTTCGAGTTGCTTGCGGGCGTCGCGCCGCACGTTGCGCACGGCGATACGTCCGTCCTCGGCCATATTCTTCACCAACTTCACGTAGTCCCGCCGTCGCTCCTCGGTCAGGGCCGGGAAGCTGAGCCGGATCACCGTGCCGTCATTGGATGGCGACATCCCCAGGTCGCTGTCGCGGATCGCCTTCTCGATGGCCGCCAGCGCCCCCCGGTCGTGCGGCTTGACGACCAGCAACCGGGCCTCGGGCACCTGGAATCCCGCCAACTGCTGGAGTGGGACGTCGGCGCCGTAGTACTCGACCATCAACTTCTCGACGATGGCCGGCGTCGCACGACCGGTCCGGACGGTCGTGAACTGGGAACGAGCGTGCTCGACCGCCTTGTCCATCTTCTCGATGGCGTCGAGCAGGATCTCGTCGTTCACCCCACCAGCGTACCGACGGGCCGACCCTCCAAAACGGATCTGATGTTGCCCCGGGTGCTGACGTCGAACACCACGATCGGGATGCGATTGTCGCGGCAGAACGCGATCGCGGTCGCGTCCATCACCCGCAACTCCTTCTCGATGACCTCTTTGTGGGACACCCGGTCGTAGCGGGTGGCGGTGGGGTCGAGTTTGGGATCGGCGGTGTAGACGCCGTCGACTCCTGAATGGGTGCCCTTCAGGATCGCCTGGGCACCGATCTCGGCGGCCCGCAACGCGGCGGCGGTGTCGGTGGTGAAGAACGGGTTGCCGGTGCCGCCGGCGAAGATCACGACGCGACCCTTCTCCATGTGGCGTTCGGCGCGACGACGAATGTAGGGCTCGGCGACCTTGGGCATCTCGACCGCGGTCATCACCCGGCTGTACTGCCCCACCCGCTCGAGAGCGTCCTGCAGCGCGAGTCCGTTCATGACGGTGGCGATCATTCCCATGAAGTCGGCCTGTGCCTGATCCATTCCCTGGCCGGCGCCCTTCAGCCCCCGCCAGAAGTTGCCGCCACCAACCACCACGGCGACGTCGATGCCGAGATCGGTGCGAACTTCCTTGATCTCCGTGGCGACCTGATGGAGCACGCCGGTGTCGAGACCGAAACCGGTCGGCTCAGCGAGAGCCTCGCCCGACAACTTGAGAACGACGCGTTTCCAGCGGGGACGTTCGTCGCCGTTCGCCGCGTTCACCGGATCAGCCGATCTCGACCTGCGCGTAGCGAACGATCGAGGCCGACCCCAGCACCTGCTTCACGGACTGCTTGTCGTCCTTGGCGTAGGCCTGCTCGAGGAGGCACACGTCCTTGAAGAAGCCGTTGAGTCGACCCTCGACGATCTTCGGAATCGCGGCGTCGGGCTTGCCCTCGTTGCGCGTGATGGTCTCGAGCGTCGACCGCTCCTTGTCGACCTCGGCGGCCGGAACGTCGTCGCGATCGAGGAACCGCGGTCGCGCGAAGGCGATGTGCACCGCCATGTCGTGGGCCAGATCGACCGAACCACCGGCGACCTCGACGAGAACGGCATTCACGCCACGACCACCCTGCACGTGCTGGTACGAGTCGAGCACGTTGCCGGGGGCGGCTTCGATGCGCACCACGTCGCCCAGTTCGATCTTCTCCTTGAGGGTGATCTTCAGATCCTCGAGCACGGCCGCGCGTTCGGCAACCGAAGCCTCGCCCTTGGCCGCCACGAGCCGGGCCAGAGTCTCGGCCTCGCCCTTGAACTGATCGGATCCGGCCACGAAGTCGGTCTCGCACTTCAACTTGACCAGCGAGCCCACGTTGCCGTCGACGAACAGCGCCACGACTCCCTGGGTGTTCTCGCGATCGTCGCGCTTGGCCGATGCGGCGAGACCCTTCTCGCGCAACCACTGCTTGGCCTCTTCCATGTCGCCGTTGTTGGCTTCGAGGGCCTTCTTGCAGTCCATCATTCCGGCGCCGGTGGACTGACGCAGGGTCTGGACGTCCTTGGCGGTGAACGACATGTCAGGCCTCCCCGCCCGCGCCCTGAGCGGCGCGCTGCGCGGCGAGGCGCTCCTCGCGCTCGGCCTGCGCTCGGGCCGCGGCGGTGCGGGCATCGGCCTGCGCCCGCTCGAACTCGGCCTGCTGCTCGGGGGTGCGCTCGGTCGTGACCGCACCACCCAAGGTCTTGCCCGCGATGTAACGACCCTCGAGAACGGCCTCGGCGATCACGTTGCACATCAGTTCGTTGGCGCGGATCGCGTCGTCGTTGCCCGGAATCGGGAACTGCACGAGATCGGGATCGACGTTGGTGTCGACCACGGCCACCACCGGAATACCGAGCTTGTTGGCCTCGGTGACCGCGATGTGCTCCTTCTTGGTGTCGAGCACGAACACCGCCTCGGGACGGCGGGTCATCGACCGGATACCGCTGAGGTTCTTCTGGAGCTTGGTGAGTTCGCGGTCCTTCAGGAGGGCTTCCTTCTTCGGCATGGCCTCGAAGTCGCCCACCTTCTTCATGTGCTCGAGTTCGAGCATCTTCTGGACGCGCTTGTGGATGGTTTCGAAGTTGGTGAGCATGCCGCCGAGCCAACGCTCGTTGATGTACGGCATGCCGGAGCGGTCGGCGTTCTGCGACACCGGGTCCTGGGCCTGCTTCTTGGTTCCGATGAACAGAACCGTGCCGCCCTTGGCCACCAGATCGCGCACGAACGAATAGGCCGTCTCGACGCGCTCGAGGGTCTGCTCGAGGTCGATGATGTAGATGTCGTTGCGCTCTCCGAAGATGAAGCGCCGCATCTTGGGGTTCCAACGGCGGGTCTGGTGCCCGAAGTGGACTCCGGCTTCCAGCATTTGACGCATCGTCACGATGGCCATGGTGATGTTCCTCCTGTTTCTGCGGTTGCCGGCACGCCATCTCGCGCCGCCCGAAGGCAACGACCGCAGACGAGCGACGTGCATGTGTCATCGACCCGTGATCGGGCCGTTGCGCAGGCTAGCGGGAGTCGGGACAGGCGACACGGGCGCGGAATCGACGCCACGCCGTTCCGTCGAGGGGCACCAGCCGACCCCGCCCGACCCGTTGGGCCGGTCGCCCGAGGGGATCCAGATACTCGGGGCCCGCCACTCCCGGGCGTCGGAGACTGAGGCCCACGATTCCTCCGTCGGCCCGGCCGATGCGTTGCCCGAACACCACGCGATCGCCCACCGCCACGACGGGTTCGACTCCACCGACGGTGACGAGGTGCTCGACCCAACCCTCGGGTTCGATGCTCACGTACGACGTTCCGGCCACGTCGCCGGCGAAGGTGACCGTGCCGGGAGTGGGGGCGCCGACCGGTCGCCCGGGTTCGGTGGCGAAGTCGACCGACACGTTTCCCGGACACCACGGGCAATCGGGAGCCCGGAACGACCCCACGATCGAACCGGACACCGGCCGCAACACGCACGGCGTCGACGTCGGGGAAACGAGGGACCCGACGAGCGCGACCGACGTCGACAACGAGAACGAGAACGACAACGCCATCGACAACGGTCTTCTCACGCTGCGACTGTTGGCGGGAAAACTCGGCGTCAGGCGACGCCGACGGCAGCGAGTCGCGCGCGCAACAAGATGACCGCCTTCGAGTGAATCTGCGACACCCGACTCTCGGTGACGCCCAGAATCTCGCCGATTTCGAGCAAGGTCATGCCTTCGTCGTAGTACAGCGCGAGCACGGTTCGTTCGCGTTCGGGCAACTCGCGCATCTCGGATCGCATCACCGCTCGCAACTCACGGTCCTCCACCACGGCCTGCGGTTGCTCGGCGGCATCGGCGGCCACCTGCCTCGACTCGAACTCTCCGCCCGACACGAGGTGATCGAGCGGACCGACGTTGGCCACGGCCACCGCGCCCAACCACTTCTGCAGTTCCTCGAAGTCGATTCCGATTTCGGCGGCGATCTCGTCGTCGGTCGGCGAGCGCTTCAGTTCGTTGCCCAGTTTGGCCACCGCATTCTCGATCTGACGGGCGCGCTGGCGAACCGACCGCGGCACCCAATCGAGCGCCCGCATGCCGTCGAGGATCGCCCCCTTGATGCGGGGAATCGCGAAGGTCTCGAACTTGAATCCTCGCGACGGATCGAAACGATCGACCGCATCCATCAGACCGAAGATGCCGGTGCTCACCAGTTCACCGGTGTCGACTCCGACCGGAAGACCCGCGGCGACTCGGCCGGCCACGAACTTCACGAGCGACGAGTAGTGGACGATCAATTGATCTCGCGCACCCTCGTCGCGTTCGGTGGTCCATCGAACCCACGCACGATCGATCGCGGGCGTCGTGCGGGACGGGGAACGGTCGTCGTCGGGTGGCGTCATCGGAGTGCACTAGGCGCGAGGGTGGGTCGCGGTGTACACAGACCGTAGACGCTCCTTGCTGACGTGCGTGTATCTCTGGGTGGTGGCCACGTCGCTGTGGCCGAGCAGTTCCTGCACCACGCGAAGGTCGGCGCCACCGTCGAGCAGGTGGGTGGCGAAGGTGTGGCGCAACGCGTGGGGATGCGTGGGCGACGGGCTTCGTTCGTCCAGAACACGGCGCAGATCCCGCGTGCCGATCCGAGCGCCCCGCGCGTTCAGGAACAGGGCCGAACCGGACTCGGGACCGACGACCTCGGCGCGAACCCTCTGCCAGTCGCGCAACGACTCGACCGCCGCATCGCTCAGGGGGACCCGGCGTTCCTTTCCGCCCTTGCCCCACACCGTCACCGCGGCCCGGCGAAGATCCACCCCATCGAGGTCGAGGCCGCACAACTCACCCACTCGCAAGCCGCTTCCGTAGAGCACCTCGAGCATGGCGTCGTCGCGCCGGCGCCTCCACTCGGGGTGCCCCTCGACCGTCGCGACGGGTTCGAGAATCGCCTGGAGTTCGCGACCGTCCAGAACCCTCGGCAGCCGGCCCCCACCGTGCGGCGCCTTCAGGCCGAGCGCCGGGTCGACCTCCACGAGCCCGCGACGGCGCGCCCAGCCGAAGTATCGACGCAACGCGGAGGCCTTGCGCGCCACCGTGCGCTTGGCCAGGCGTCGGGTGCCGAGGAAGGCCAGGTACCGCCGAAGAACCAGTCGGTCGACCGACGTGGGTTTCTCGACACCGCCACGTTCGGCCCACTCCACGAAGTCTCGGACGTCACCCCGGTAGGCATCGACCGTGTTGCGCGACGCCCGGGTGAGCGACGCCAGGAAGTCGTCGAGTCTCCACGCGCGCGGCACCACGAACGGTGTGCGCTCGCCTCCGGTCATGGGCGCAGGGTACCCAAACCCCTCGTCGTGGTTCGTTCGGATCGAGCGGCCGGGACACGCCCCTCATCGGACTCCCCGACGCTCGAACCAACCACCGTGTTCGACCACCCATCCACCGGCTTCGAGCCGCCCGAGGGAAAGCGCGGTGTCGGCGAGCACGTCTCCCCGCGCGATCATCCGATCGATCCCGTGGTCGAACGCGGCACCATCGGAGACCGCGCGAAGAACGCGCCCGGCGAGATCGCCCAACGTGGTTCCGTCACGTCCGAGAGTCGACAACACGACGGCGTCGAAACCCACCGGAACGGATCGCGGGTCGATCGACACGTCGCGACGCGCATGATCGAGACCGAGGGCATCGAGCACGTCGTCGGCCGACAGCACGATGCCCGCACCATCCCGGAGCAACAAGTTGGTGCCGTCGCTGGCGCGCGTGGACGTGGCACCGGGAACCGCCATCACCGGAACTCCGCGTTGGAGAGCCTCGTTCACCGTGATCATGGATCCACCGGAGGCTCGCGACTCGACGACGACCACGACTTCGGCGAGGGCGGCGATGATCCGGTTGCGCAACGGGAAGCGGTGACGCTCGGGGGGCGCTCCGGGTGGCGATTCCCCGACGAGAAGTCCGCGTTCGGCCACGAGTTTCCAGAGGCCACCGTGCTCGCGCGGGTACACCACGTCGAGGCCACTGGCCACCACGCCGAGCGGGCGTCCGTACATCGGATCGTGGGTGCGATCGATCGGGCGGGCGAGATCGCCGTCGGAGCGCCCGTCGTGAGCGGTCAGCACTCCGCGATGGGCCGCCGCGTCGATGCCGCGCGCCAAGCCCGACACGATCGCCACCCCCCGCTCGGTCAATCGCGCCGCGAGTTCGACCGCCGTGGCCCGCCCGTACTCGGTGCAGTGCCGAGTGCCCACCATGGCCACCCTCCGCGCGCGCAACACCGCCAGGTCGCCCCGCGCGAAGAGCACGGCGGGACCATCGGGGTCGGACGCGAGAACCTCCGGAAACTCGGGATCGTCGGACATCAACACGCGATCGTCACCGAGGGATCGGACCAGCGCCTCGTCGTCGAACGAACGACGGGATTCGCGCAACGCGCTCCTCCAAGCGGACCCGAAATCGCTCAACAAGGTCGACGCGACACAGGGGCCACCGAGCCCGCGTCCCGATTCGATCGCCGCGACCACCGTCGACGGATCGTGTCGATTGAGCAAGGCCCGCAGACGGCGCGGACCGAGGGCGGGCAGGCCCATCAACCGCACCACATCGATGTCGCGCGAGGTTCGTTCCATCGATCACCTGCGTCGCGGCGCGATGCGTGCCCGCAGGGCGAGGGCGGTGGCCACGTGTCGCTCGTCCAGAATCTCCGGTACCTCGCCGGGATCGGCGAGGGCGGCGAGGTCGGCGATCGTGCGGGCCACCCGGCGAATTCGATGCAGACCCCGCCCCGAGAGTCGACCGGCCTCGAGTTCGCGACGCAGAAGCGCCGTGCCGTCGGCGCTCACTCGGGCGAACTCGTCGAGTTGCGAACCGGAAAGAGAGCCGTTCGGGACTCCCTGGCGGCGGCGTGACAGTGAACGCACCCCGGCGACCCGGCCCGCGACCACCGCGGTGGACTCGCCGAGTACGGACCCGAGAAGATCGTCGGCGGCCGGTCGATTCACGACGACTCGTAGGTCGAAGCGATCGAGCAGTGGTCCCGAGAAACGACGTCGATAGCGAGCCAGAGCGGCCTCGTCGCACTCGCACGATCCGGGTGGTCCCCCGCCGCACGGACAGGGATTGGTGGCCCCGACGAGGGTGAACCGGGCCGGCAACACGAGTCCGGCCTCGGCCCGATCGACGCGCACGACCCCCTCCTCCAGCGGTTGCCGAAGTGCGTCGAGAGTCGTGGGGGCGAACTCCCCCAGTTCGTCCAGGAACAACACCCCGCCGTGGGCGAGGCTCACTTCGCCGGGACGGATGCGCCCGGAACCGCCTCCCACCATCGCGGTCTGACTGATGGAGTGATGCGGCATGCGGAGCGGAGGTCGACGCACGAGACCGGACGAGGGATCTCGCTCGTTGCCGGTGGCCCGAATGATCGTGGCCTCGAAGGCCGTGTCGTCGTCGAGCGGCGGCAGAAGACCGGGCAGCCGTCGGGCGAGCATGGTCTTGCCCGATCCGGGGGGACCCACCAGTAGGAGATGATGGCCCCCGGCGGCCGCCAATTCGAGTCCGAGTCGCGCGGCCGGTTGACCGCGGACATCGGCGAGATCGGGAGTGTCGAGGTCGTCGGAGTCGGAGTCGCGCCGATCGGGGGTGGCCCACTCGGCGCGACCGCGCAGACACGCCACGACCTCGTCGAGGGAAGAAGCGGGGAGCACATCGACCGCACCGGCCACCAATGCCTCCCTGACGTTGGCCACGGGAACCACCACCGGTCGGTCGCGCACGGCCGCGACCATCGGAGCGAGACCGGCGATCGGACGCAACCGACCGTCGAGACCCAACTCGCCGAAGAACGCGCGACCCGCCGACGCCGATTGCGGCAACTGACCATCGGCCTCCAACAACGCCACGGCCATCGCCAGATCGAGCGACGAGCCCGACTTGCGCACCCCACTCGGAGCGAGATTCACGATGATCTTGCGGATCGGCCATTCGAGACCACTCGCCACCACCGCCGACCTGACACGATCACGCGCCTCGCGACAGGCCTCGTCGGGACGACCGAGGATGGTGAAGTTCGGCAACCCCGGACCCACGTGAGCCTCCACCGACACCGGGAATCCCACCAACCCGTTCGACGATGCGGTGAGTGCCGACACGATGACGCCAGCCGCACTCATCGACCCGCCTCCGGATCGGACCGATGGAGCACGACGCGAAGGAAAGGTTCGGTTGGTTGCACGCCCGACTGTGGACGATCGGGGTGCCGCACGGCGAAGGTGACCGATCGGGAGTCCTCCCTTTTGCGAGACTTCAGGCGTGCCTCGCTTCTCCCCACCGTCGATCGCGCCCCCGATCGTG